>ERZ1370068.10583-contig-9269_pt1 | contig 45118 bp, 69 predicted proteins | sample MGYA00561227_ERZ1370068 | MGnify/ENA primary metagenome ERZ1370068 (study PRJEB38410, sample SAMEA6850437) | metagenome | study: Metagenomic assessment of the ecological functions of the soil: analysis of the soil microbiota associated with the... | reverse complement strand
TTGTACTTCGTTCCAGTTACGCATTGCTGAACGACTCCGGATCGAACTCATTCTCAGCAGGACTTGTTCGAGTGCGGCGCGACCTTGAGCGGCGGCACGCGGCTCCCGGGCAGTGCCAGCTGCCATTCCGGCAAAGTAGTCGAGGCCCGGTGCCGGCCGCGGTGCTGTGGCGGAGACGCTGATCACCGCCGGTACTCGATCGGGAGCAGCGCGGCGCAAGCGAGGGCGCGCGGACCGCCACCGGGTGGCCGAAAGCCGCGAACCTCTCGACCTCAGGTGAGCCGCAACCTGGGCGGCGTCGTACGCAGCTGAGGCTACGGTCGCGCCGCTATGAGGCTGGAGCCTCCATCAGCTGGTCGGTCATAGCCGATCCACCGCATCTTAGAGAACGCGCGACCTCGGACAGTGGCTCGGGCGGGGCACCAATGTTGGGCGTGCCCGCCGTGCCACAAAACGACCAATTCATCCAGACCGGCCGGTGAGGCCCTACGTCGTACGCGTGCAGGACACGACCATCGGTCGTCGTGAGATCAGCCTCGCGCATGATCGACTTCCTATCACTGGCTCACTGAGACGAACCGCCCGGCAGTCACTCGCCCGGCTTAGCGAGCGATGATGGAGCGGCGCCCGCGCCTGCGTCAAGGACGCGCGGCGGCGGAGACAGCCGGGTTGCTGCTCGCTGCGCAGCCACTGCGAGCAAAGGGCGCCATCGGCCGCTGTGGAACTCCAGCAGGCCGAGGCCACGGTGAGTGCGTACAGCAGAGAAGCGCTGCCGCGGCCACGCGTTCCAGATAACTCTTGAACGGCTGGTGAGGTCTCAAGCCCTGCCGGTGAAACTGCGACGCTCACAGCCGAATGTCGATCTCACCGCCGCTGCCATCAGCGGTGATCAGCTGTCCGTCGTGGAGCAGCGCAGTGGCGTTGCCCGTTGCAACGACTGCCGGCACTCGATATTCGCGCGCGATGATCGCCGGATGTGACAGGACTCCGCCGGCGTCTGTCACGAGAGCTCCAACGCTGGGAAACAGCACCGACCAGACCGGCGACGTGATCGGACATACCAGGACATCTCCGGCTTGCAACCGGCCGAACTCAGTTAATCCTGACCGCGCGGACCGGTCCGGTGTAGCGACCAGGCGAAGCAGGGATTCCCGCTAAGCACCTGGCCGTCGACCTGCTGCACGCCGGTTCGACGGTGCCGACTCCAGCACCCGGTCCATGTACCACACGAGGGCATTCATCAGCAGCCTGGACTCGGCAGGCAAGGCATCGAGAGTCTGGCGGCGGGCCGGGAGGTGTGCCATGGCTGGGAGGCCCCGGATGCTGGACGATGAATGCCAACGCTCGCCCCGACGCTGCATGGCGGAGTGGCCGCCGATCCTCGCCGTTGCGAAGGGCCGACAGAGCCTCCTCCCACGTCAGGAAGAAGATGTCGTCTGGAGCTGCTGGGCTGTCCGCGATCGCGGACCCGGCGGCCAATCTCCAGAGCCGATAACGGATCAGGGCAAGCGGTGCGCTGACGGTGAAGAACTCGTTGTCCTCACGGACCGGATAGGCCCGTTCCGCGCGCAGCCAGTGCCCCGCTCGAGCCGTTCCCGGTCGTGTCGCCGGCCCGGCGATGGAACCGCCCGGGCACGCTCTCTGCAGCGGCACTCCGGCGGTCGGTGAGAGCGGCCGCCTCGTCGTCTGGGTCGTAGTTTCGCACTGACCTGGTCCGCGAGCAATCGCAAGATCAGCTCCGGCGTCTCAGCCAGCGAGGACTCCGGCAATCTCGTACCGGAGGGCCCGGCACGCGAGCTCTCGCTGGTAGTCGCTGAGGGCCGCCGCGAATTCCGGGTCGGCTTCGGCTATCCGGGCGGCGGTGTCGTGGTCGACAGCGACCAACAGGCGCGACTACGGCGGGCCGTTCCGCTGCCAGGTGGGCGAGCTGAGCGAGCCGGTGTGCGAGTTGTGTGGAGGTGCTCGACAAGCCAGCCAGCAACTCGAGAGATTCCTGGTCGGACCAGCCGAGCAGCTCGTGGCATGCGAAAGCAAGCTCCGCAAGGATCGGCATCAGGGCTCCGTGCAACGTGAAATGGATGTCGATCCCCTGGTGCGCAGCTCCAAGGCTCGCTGGGCGTCCGCCGCCAGCTCGAATCATCCATGGCTGCAAGGTCGGCATCTCGAAGCTGCTCGATCCCGAGTGATCAGGTCGGGCTCCCACTCCTCGTACCACTGTTCGATCAGGCGGCCGGGCTTGTCGGTTCGAATGGCCGCTACCGGAGTTCCGCGATGCGACGGCGCATTACCGGCACCAGGCGGATGAGCAGAGGCGCGAGGAACGCTGGTGGCGCGGGCCGGTCCTTGCCGCCCAGCGGCACGAAGCCTGCTGTACTCCCAGCCTCCGATCTGACGCATTTCGAGGGTTTCGGCGAGCAGCCCGAATTCGGCGAAAAGCCGCCCGAAACGCGTGGTTACGCGGATCGCCGAACGCCACGGAGAGGCTCATTGGCGTCCATGGCTTCGGGGCGTGGCTCGCCTCGCGATCCCAGTAACCTGGCGGCACCTCGACGAGAAACCGGCATTGGCTCGATCGGTTGCTCCGGTAGCGCGGTGATCGGACGCGCCTGGAGCAAGCACTACCTGTCGCCGGCGATGGCCACTCGATATCCTGCGGCGCCTCCTGGTGAGCCGCCACGCGGCGGGCGAGTTCCGCCACCTCGAGCGCCACTTCGGCGTCGATCGCGCTCCTCGGGCGCCGCTTGGCAGCTGACTTGAGTTCCGCGTACCAGCCAGTGATCGGGGACGCCTCTCCCGAGGCCAGCCGATCGCCAAGGCCCAGTACCGCATCAACCACGGCGGTGTTTCGGTCGCCGGTAATCGGATCCCGCGCTGAAGGCGACGCCAGCTGCTTCAGCCTGGACCATCGGCTGGATGAGTACAGCCAGAGCAGCCTGCTCGTCGCTGCTGTGAGTACGACCGTGAGCCTTGACCTGGTCGCTGAAGGCCGATGCCCAGCAGCGGCGTACCGCGCTTGCGAGATCGGCAGCCGGGACGTTCAGCACCGTCTCGTATTGCCCCGCGTACGAAGCGTCTGGCAGGTCCTCGGCCACGCCAGAGGAACGCACCGCCAGCCGGTCCGTTTTGAGCAATTGGACTCCGTCAGCGAAGCGCTTGAACCAGTTCGGCAGACAGCCGCATTGCCTCGACGTCCGCCCGCCGCGCCGATTTATCAACCCTGCCGCCGTCAGCGCGTTATCAAACGCCTCCGTGGTCAGAACGACGCCCTCGAGGACCGGGAACCCGGCCCGCTTCAGCGTTGCGAGAGTCGCCGCCTTGTTCCCCACCAGCGCAATGTCCTCGGCACTCACATCAGCCAGTGCTCGCACCTGCTCAATCCTCGTCATGGTCATCTCTACGTTCCCTCCGCCAGCGCGATTCGCTTGCGGCTAGCGTGACTCCACGCCGAGCAGTCTTGCCCTATCCGTATGGCTACGTATTTCGCCGGTCTGGCCTACGTATTGTCGGACGCCAGACCGCGATCCAGGCCCAACGGATCAATGCGGTACGCGAAGCAAGACCGAGCCGTTGATAGACATGCTGCAGGTGCGTGGTGACCGTCCTGGGACTGATGTAGAGGCGGTCGGCGATCTCATTGTTGCTGAGTCCGGCGGCCACCAGCCGTACGACCTGCAACTCGCGATCCGACAAGTCACCGGTTACCACCCGATGCGGCGGCGCTGACTCGCTCCCCAGGTCGCGCAGCAGTCGGCGCGCCCGATCTGCCGCCGGACGTGCGCCAAGTCGATCGAAATTGATCAAGGCTCTGCGAGCCTCCGCTGCGGCCTCCGACCTGGCTTGCGAGGCATCTGCGTCATGGCGCCTAAATCGCCGACCGCCACTTCTGCCCAGCGCAACCTGGCTTTGGCCTCCTGGTACGGCAAATCGAGGCCCCTCGAGACGATCGGCGGCGTCGAGCAGACAGGCCAAGGCACTCAACCGCTGGCCGAGTGCTGCGCGAGGCGAGGCCGTCGACCCAGCTGGCGCACGCTATCGGCCGCTGGCGCTTTCGGTCCCAGGTTGCGGAGGTGGTTTGCGGTACCGAGTGCGGCTTCCGGGTCGTTCGCCGCCACCTCAGCCTCGCCCATGACCATGTATGCGAGAACGGGAAGACGTCCGGGTGCGGCCACTGCGGCGGCCGCGAAGCGTCGCTGCCTGCTCTGCTTCGCCGCCGGCGAGCGCCGTGATGGCCTCACTGATCTCCACGAAGATGAAAATGTGGCGGTCCACCGCCGCGGCGTCGCCGCTAGACCTGCCGAGCCTCGGCCACCGACCGTCGAGCAGCCTACTATCTCACCGCGGTAGGCGTGGACAATCGCCTGAACAGCCAGCGAGGTTGCCAGGCCACGCGGGGAACCAATGCGTTTGCTCAGCACCATCAGTCTCCGGCTAGAGGTCAGTGACTCCTCCCAGGCATCGTTGATCAGGTCGGTGGCCCACGATCATGGCTCTGGCTCCCACCTCGAGCATCGGCGATCCGCTACGATCCACGAGCGCGAAGGTCGGCGACAAGATGGTCGCGCACAGCTGAGCATAACCCGCGTTCGCTGCGATCGTCGCGAGCTGCCGCTGCGCCCGAGCAGCCATCGCTGAGGAGGCCCGACCTTCTCTGCCATCTCCGCGGCAACGAGTACGAGGTCGCGCGCTGTCACCGAACCGGCCCTCGAGGAAGGCTGCATAGCCGCGGGTCAAGTTGGTGGCTGCGGTCAGCTCTGGTGGTGCCTCCGGCCTCGGCCAGCGCCGAAAGGACTTCCTCCAGCCCCAGCCGCATCAGCCTGATCGGGCCCGAAGCTGCAGCTGGATGTGGCGCAGCTCGACCAGCTCTGAATTGGCGGCATGGCGTCTGGCCAGTGTCCAGAGCTGCCGCCAACTGCTCCTCCGCCTCGCTGAACCGACCCCCTTTCCCAATCGGCCGTCGCCAGCAAGCCACGTAAGCCGGATCAAGCCTGACCAGTCACCAGCACGCTGCTGCTCTGCGGGCAGCTTCGGTCCATGCCGCGATGGCCAACTCGATCTGGCCCGCTCGCATCCGAGCACTGCCGAGACGCTCCAGCAGTTCAGCCGACCAAAGCCGGATGATCAATACGCGCCAGGTCAAGCGCAGCGGTGAGATAGCCGGAGGCCTCGGCGTCGGCATGCACTGTGCTCGGCCGCCGTCGCTGCAGCCATGAGAACTTGCAACGCGCGGTTGGCATCGACTTCCCAAGCGGCACCGCGGTAGTGGTGGGCCAACCGTTGCGGATCCTCGACACCCACAGCTTCCAAGGCGGCAGCAACCTCCGCGTGCAACCGGCGCCGGCGGCTATCCGATAGCTCCGCATACGCGACCTCGCTGATCAGCGGATGAGCAGCGCGATAGAAAACGTCATTGCTGGCCGACTCCTCCACCAGGAGCCCCAGGTCAGCGACACGACGCACGACGGCATCGAGTTCCTCCGGCGGGATGCCGCCGATCTGCCGCGACGCACGGCCGCCCGAGGCGGCGTCGCCGGCGACTGCCATCAATTCCACCAGGTCCGTTCGCTCAGCATCCAGCCGCTCCAACCGGCCCAGCACCAAGTCGTGCACGACCGGTGGCACCCCGGACAAGGAACCGCCGCCCAGATCCCAATCACCGCCGCTGCTGCGGAACAGGCTCACCGCCGTCCCGCAGACCGCGGATCAAGGCTGTGACATAGAGCGGCGTGCCCGCCGCGCGATCTTGCAGGAAGCTCAACAGCGCTTCCGGCGGCTCCCCGCGAGCACCGCCGCGGCGAGCTTCGCGACCTCATCAGATGGGAGCGGAGTGAGCGTCACCTCCTCGCCAAGTCCCAGACGCTGCAGCGACCGTACGAGCGAGCGCGAGCCGCGGCTGAGCGCGGGCTTCGTCAAGGCGGTAGGTGCCGAGTAGCAAGACCGGCTGGTCGGCCAGCCCGCGGGCCACGTAGTGCACCAGATCCAGCGACGCGCTGTCGGCCCAGTGCAGGTCGTCGATCCAGAGCGCGAGTGGGCGTTCGGCGGCGATCCGCTCCACGAGGCGGGCGACTGCCTCGAACAGCCTCGTACGCTCCAAAGCCGGGTCTCCCAGCGACGACGGCGGAGGAAGCGACAGATTGCCGAACAGCCGACTGAGGTCGGGCAGTCCGCGCACCAGTCGACTCAAGTGGCCCGCAGGCAGGCCGGCCAGGAACGGGCCGATTGCCTCAATGACCGGCGCGTAGGCGAGATCTGTGTGCAGCGCGTACGCGGTTCCCTTGAGCGTCAGAAACCCGCGCTGGCGCGCGAGAACCAGGGCCTCAGCTGCTAGCCGGGACTTGCCGATTCCCTCTTCTCCCGCCAACAGCAGCGTGCTACCCGCCGCGGCGGCGGCGCGTTCTGTCGCGGCGCGTATGCGGTCCAGCTCGATTGACCGGCCGACGAGCGGGATCGCTGCGGAATCGGCCACGACACCAATCTTCGCGTGAAGCCGCTCAACGCGAACCCCAGTTCCATGCTTGCTGCTCCAGGGGTCCGAGGCCCTCCAGCGTTGTCGCGCCAAACTCCTTGACCAGGCGCAGCGGCTGGGCACCGATCGTCGACAGGGCGGCGACGAGATCTTTGGCGTGAGTGACCACGACCATCTGAGTGTGAGTGCTGGCGCGGGCGATGAGACGAGCGAGTGCAGGCAGCAGATCGGCGTGCAGGCTGGTTTCCGGCTCGTTGAGCACCATCAGCGATGGCGGTCGCGGGCTCAGCAGCGCGGCGACCAGCAACAGGTAGCGAGAGGGTTCCGTCGGAGAGCTCAGCAGCGCTGAGGGCCGCAGCAGACCGTGGGCCCTCAATTCGAGATCGAATCGGCCGCGGGTCTCCACCACCTGGAGCTGGGAACCGCGGAAAGCGTCATCGATCGCGCCATGCAGCGCATCGGCGTCGCCGATTTCGATGATCGTCTGGAGGGCGGCCGCGAGGTCTCGGCCTTCGGCATCGAGCACCGGCGTACGAGTTCCGATCTGGCTCTGTCTGATCGGGGAGTCGGCGTCTCGGTGCGGAACTGGTCGTAGAACCTCCAGCTGCGAATCTGTTCCCGGACTGCCACCAGCTCGGGAGCGCGCACCGGATCCAGCACCTCGGTAAGCACGCTCTCGTACGGTCGCAGCGCACTCTCGAAGTTCTCCCAGGAATCAGCCCTCGGAGTCCCGCGAGGCTCGACAAAGAGCACGCTTTCGTTTGACCAGCACGCTCGCCGGCCGCATGATCGGCCCGCTCCAGACCACCTCTCGTTTGATCTCAGGATCGAGATTGAACGCGGACGACTGATGGCGAGTGAGGCAAGCCAAGATCAATCAAGTATGAAAAGTCGTCGGAGCCGAAGCCCAGCTGGAGACTGATCGGTCCCGACCGTACCGTGCCCTGAACGGGATGCCGTCCGGAGCGGACGGACGCGGCGAGCTGCTCAGGCCCGGCCCACAAGGCCGAGTCGAGGCCGCCCTCCCGGGCAGAGGGATGAGATGACCCGACCAGATGCGCAGTCGGCCAACAATCGCAGGGCGCGATAGAGGCTGGACTTGCCTGTGCCGTTTGCACCCGTGACGACATTGAGCCGGTCCAGCGGGAGACGCAGGTCGCGTAATGATCGGTAGTTCGCGATCGCGATTGTGGTCAGCACCCGCCGCATTCCTGTGCGAGGGCGGTCAGCTCGCGGGCGAACGCCTCGGGTTCCTCCCACGCCGTGAAATGACCACCCGTGGGGAGCTCGGCCCACCGAATGATCGGAAAGAAGCGCTCAGCGAAATCTCGCGGTGCCGGCACCAGGTCCTTGGGGAAGATCGTCACGCCGGTCGGCACTGTGACTTCGCCATCCTCGCCGGGATCGTGCTCGGCATAGGGGTTGAACGATGACCCGATGGTGTTGGTGACCCAATAGAGCGTGACCCACGTGAGGACCTTCATCGCGGCTGAAGCGCCGCTCCCGCTGCGGCTGACGGCCATCGCGTGTTCTGCAGCCGCGCCTGAAGATCGTCCAGCACCGCGTCGGACACGGCGAATGTTGGATCTGACATGGCAACCAGCCTTCCATCGGGCACCGACACTCGGGGCCGGCCGCCCAGGCACCGTGGGTGACAATGGCGAGCATGCAGCTGCCTGTCATGCCGCCGGTTGCCCCGATGCTGTCCAAGGCGGTGCCCCGAATCCCGGAGGGTCCCTTCTGCTATGAGCCGAAGTGGGACGGGTTTCGCTCCATCGTGTTCCGAGACGGACACGACGTGGAGATCGGTTCTCGCAACGAGCGCCCGATGACTCGCTATTTCCCTGAAATCGTCGAGGCGGTCGAAGCGAATCTGCCCGAGAAGTGCGTCATCGACGGCGAGATCATCGTCGTGATCGGCGACCGGCTGGAGTTTGAGGTGCTGCAGCAGCGCATCCACCCAGCCGCCAGCCGCGTCAAGCTGCTGTCGCAGGAGACGCCGGCGAGCTTCATTGCCTTTGATCTGCTGGCGCTTGGACGACACCGATTACACCCAGCGCCCTTTCGAGGAGCGACGGGCGACTCTCGAGGAATGCCTGGCCCGCGCGGATGCGCCATCCATCTCACGCCGGCCACCCGCGATCACGAGATGGCCGTGCAGTGGTTCTCCCAATTCGAGGGCGCCGGGCTGGACGGAGTGGTGGCCAAGCCGCTTGCCGGCACGTACCAGCCTGACAAGCGCACCATGTTCAAGATCAAGCACCAGCGCACGGCGGATTGCGTCGTCGCGGGCTATCGAGTGCACAAGAGCGGACCGGACAGTATCGGCTCGCTGCTGCTCGGCCTCTACAAGGAGGACGGGTCGCTCGCCTCCGTCGGCGTGATCGGCGCTTTCCCCGCGGCCCGACGGAAGGAACTGTTCAACGAACTGCAACCGCTGGTGACCACTTTCGAGAACCACCCCTGGGACTGGGCGAAACTGCAGGAAGGAAGCACCCGCAACCCGCGCAGCTCGGAGTTCAGCCGGTGGAACGCGAACAAAGACCTCTCATTCATTCCGCTGCGGCCCGAGCTGGTCGTCGAGGTCCGCTACGAGCACATGGAGGGCGACCGGTTTCGGCACACTGCCCAGTTCAATCGCTGGCGACCCGATCGTGAGCCGCGCTCGTGCACGTACGAGCAGCTGGAGGAGCCGGTCAAATACGACCTCGCCGACATCCTCTCCGCCAACAGCTAGCCGTGAGCACCACGCGGCGCCGAGGCGTACGACCTCCACGGGTCTTCCGCACGCCCTTTGTGGCACGCATTGTCCTCGGGTCAGTTGCGGATCATAGGACTCCCGGGGTGATCGGCCTAACCCGTGACAGACGTCCTTGCCGCCGCCCTCGGCATCCGGACGGCGAGTCGAATTGGTTGATCTGCCGTAGGCTGACCGAGGATGGAGGAGAGTACTTGCCCGAGCTTCCGCTCAGGATTGATCGGCAGAGTGCTACGCCAGGCCACAAAGCCATCCGGCCGGACGAGCACGGCGCCCGCATCTGACATCCCGAGCTTCGTTCGCCAGCCGTCTTCGCGATCCAGCAGATCCCCGTCCGCCGCGAGGCGACAGACCGCCAGCTCAATCCCACGCGATGCTGCGACAGCGGGTGCTGTCTTTTGCCAAGGCTTGCCGGCAGGACCGACAAGCAGGACGAAACGGCCATCGATCAGATCGAGCGTGGAAATGCGCTGACCATGCTGCTCGACCCACAGATGCGGCAGCCGCGTACCAGGCTGTGCGGCGAGCTGTGCGGGGTTCTCGAGCAATTCGACCTCTGCGGGTGAGAATAGGCTCTCGCCTTCTTGGAAAACGGCCTGAGAGCGATAGCGGTAACCGACAATCAGCGAGAAGAGGGGAGACTCTCTTCCCCGTCGCGAGCAATTTGTCATCGCTGCCCCGAGTTAGTACTGACGCCGCGGGGCCGACCAGCGACTGCTCGGAAGCTAGAACGCCGATCGGATGGCGCTCGGCCTCGTACGTCGCGAGCAGCTGAGGAGGAGCATGGCCTTTGAGCACAGCTGCGAGCTTCCACGCTAGGTTTTGCGCACTTTGAATTGCTGTGTTGACACCCATTCCCAGTTTGGGCGGCATGCTATGCGCTGCGTCGCCAACCAGTAAAACCCGGCCTTGCTGGAAGTGCTCGGCCACAAGTTGAGCGGGCTGCCAGTGCACGATATCCACGATCTCGACGGCCAGATCCGATTTTCCCAGACCGTTGAGAATCAGTTCCTACAACGCTCGGTAGTGTAGGTCTGCGCGGATCTTTCCTTGGCGGAATCCTCTTGGATCAGAAGCATTCCACGATCAACATCAGTGATCAGGAAGAAGCCCCGGAACTCTGACTGGTCAATAAGGATTGCATCGGCCTCGTAGCCGCGGATCAGTTCACCCCAGTCGGCTCGAAAATAGACGAAGATGTAGTGCTCATCCAGCTCTCCGAGTCCTTCAGTTCTCACGGCAAGGGCGTCTCGAATATGACTATGAGCGCCATCGCATGCGGCCAGGTAGTCCGCATATATGACGGACGAGGCACCAGTCGAGCGATTTCTGATCGTCGCCGTTACGCGCCGCCCATCTTGGGTGAAGGAAACCAATTCCGTGTTGTAGCGCACGTCGACGCCGCGCTGTCTCGCCGCCGCGAGGAGAAGCGGTTCCAGTCGACTCTGTGGGCAATACCACGAGGGTGGTTCGGGAGTGACGATCTCAGGATGGAGGACTATGCGAGTTGCCTCATCGACAGCGGGAAATTCTTGTTGTTCGGGTGAGGCCAATGTCTTCTTGCCAAAGATCCGCGACACGTGGCTTCCAGCCGCGATTACCTGTTCTTCCAGTCGCAGCCCGCGGAATACTTCCAGGCTACGGAAATTGAGATTACGCGCCCGCGGATACCACGACACGTCGAACGCTGCTCGACCAGCACGGTTGCAATCCCTGCTGGCGTAGCAAGAGGGAAAGGGATAGGCCGGCACCGCCAGCGCCCACAATCAAAACCGGGACGCGTTCTTTGGCTGACATCGCGTAACTCCTGTCTTCTCTCAACACAGACTCGCGCGTCGGCGGTCCCCGCCACATCACCGCCAGCGCCAATTCACAATGGCGGTTGGCAGGTATCAGACCCTTGCTGCGGTGTTCGACGACACCGTGGCCTACCGGATGACCACTTCTCGGTGATCTCTCCCAAGACCACGCGGACGCTGAGGACTGAACCGGAGATTGATCTGACGTCGCTGGAGGTGGTGCCGGGCGCCCGCTCTCGTCGTTCCGGGAGATCGCGACGATGTGACGCTCGAGCCGTCCTCAGTGCATCCGTCTAGAATTCATCGGTGCCCAGTCCCGACAGCGCCGTTCGGGTGAGCCGATTTGGTCGTCAGATTCGGCGGCCGCGCGGTTCTCGACGGGCTTTCGCTGGAAGCCAAGAACTGGGGCACTCACCGCCGTGCTGGGTCCCAACGGTGCAGGCAAAACAACGCTGATCCGCTGCTGCACCGGGCTGATTCGGCCGGTCGCAGGAACGATCGACGTGCTGGGCCTGCCCGCTGGCTCTCGGCAGCTTGCCGCGCGGATCGGGCTCATGCCACAAAGTGCCGGATCCTGGTCAGGAATCAAGGCGATCGAGCTGTTGCACTATTTGGCGCGCCTCTACGCCAATCCGCTGCCGGTACCTGCGCTTGTCGAACGCCTGGGGCTCACCGAGTGCGCGAAGACCCCATACCGGCGCTTGTCCGGCGGCCAGCAGCAGGCAGTCAATCTGGCGGGTGCACTCGTTGGACGGCCGGAGCTGGTCTTCCTGGACGAGCCCACAGCCGGCATGGACCCGCATGCCCGGCGCGCCACCTGGCTGCTGATGCGTGAGCTTCGCGCGAGCGGCGTCACCATGCTGCTCACCACTCATGCCATGGATGAGGCGGAAGCCCTCGCCGACCAGGTGTTCATCGTGGATCGCGGCCGAGTCACCATCTCCGGCACGGTGCGTCAGCTCACAAAGTCCGGCGGAACCCTGGAAAGCGTCTTCCTCACCCATACCACTGCGAGAGCCGCGTCGTGACAGCACTCGACCTCTCCCCGCCCCGGCCCCGGCACCGCCCGCGAAGCGAATCATCCGGCACGGACTCATCGAGGCGCGACTTCTGATCCGCAATAGTGAACAGCTCCTGCTGGCCTTGGTGATTCCGCTCGCGATCCTCGTCGCCGGCCGGTTCGCGACGAGCCTCGATCGGCAGCATGCGAAGTCCTCGGGCCGTCAGTGCTCGCACTCGCGGTGTGGTCTTCGGCATTCACCTCGACAGCGATCACGACGGCGTTCGAACGCCGATACGGGGTACTCGAGCGGCTGGCGACGACCCCACTGGGAAAGCACGGCCTGCTCGCCGGCAAGGCGCTGGCGGTGATCATGATCATGCTCGGCCAGCTGGTGATCTTGGCCGGTGCGGCACTCGGCCTGGGCTGGCGCCCCGCCTTTACGCCGCTTTCGGCCTTGCTCGCCGTCCTGCTGGTGATCTTGGCCACGGCGACGTTCGTGTGCCTCGCGTTGCTGCTCGCGGGCCGGCTTCGCGCCGAATCCGTGCTAGGGCTTGCCAACCTGATCTATGTGATCTTGCTCATCGGCGGCGCTCTGATCATTCCACTCGACCGCTACCCAGCCGTGCTTCGTCCGGTGATCGAGGCGCTGCCGACGGCTGCACTGGGTGAGGGACTGCGCGCAGCCGCCAATGGACAGATCCTCGGCTGGCCGGTGCTGGTCTTGTTAGCCTGGCTCGTGGCCGCTGGGCTCGCCGCATGGAAGGGCTTTCGTTGGACGTCGTAAAGCAGCTGAGCCCCGAGGCCGAAGCAGCGCCCGGCAGGGGCTCGTCGCTGCTGCGGATCGTCCGCGGGCCGTACGCGCTGCGCCGCTGGGCAGTCGTTTCGTTGATCATGAACATCGTCATCGTGGTGACCGGTGGGCTGGTTCGGCTGACGGGCTCCGGGCTTGGCTGCCCGACCTGGCCGAGGTGCACCGAGGACTCCTACGTCTCGCATCCTCAACTCGGCATCCATGGCGCCATCGAGTTCGGCAACCGGCTGCTGACCTTGGTGCTGGTTGTCGCGGCGGTACTCACCTTCGTCAGCGCCTTGCTCTACAAGGAAAATGGGCGACCGCGACCGGACCTGCGCTGGCTGACGGGCGGGCTCGCGTTGGGCATTCCGCTCCAAGGCGTCATCGGCGGGATCGCGGTCCTCACTCAACTCAACCCGTACGTGGTGGGTCTGCACTTCCTACTGTCCATGGTGCTGATCGCTCTCGCGGTCTGGCTCGTGCGGAAGACCTGGCACCTTGCACCGGCAGGTGCGTCACGGACTTCGGTGATCGCGACCCGGGTCGCCTTCGTTCTGCTGTGGCTGGCGGTCTGGCTAGGCACCTTGGTCACCGGCAGCGGGCCGCATGCCGGCGATGAGAACGCTCCACGGAACGCCCTCGACGGCATGCTGCTGACCCGCTTGCACACCAGCGTGGTCTACGCGACCGTCGCCGCCAGCGTGATCTGCTTCGTCCTGCTGCGTAGCCGGGCCGTGCTGTTGTTGCTCCTGGTCGAGATTGGTCAGGTGGCGATCGGCATAGCTCAATACCAGACGGGACTGCCGATCTGGCTCGTTGCAATGCACCTACTAGGCGCTTCCTTGGCCATTGCCACGGTCACCAACCTGATGCTCTCGGTGAGGCGGCGCCCAGTGGGCCGGAGAGCACCTGACGACCCGAACACCTCTTGATGCTCGATGGCTGAACAAACGCCCGACGCCCGACCGCTGGTGATCATTCCAGCGCGGTTCTCTGAGGACGCGAGTGCTCTGCGTTATCGCGCAGAGGTCGCAGCCGCCAAGCTGCTGCAGGCAGTGTGGGACGCGGGCGGTGAGCCTCTGGTCGTCCATCCCACAGCACCGGAACCGGAGATCGAGGAGCTGGCAGACCGGTTTTGGATGGCCGACGCGATCCTGCTGCCTGGCGGTGGCTGATATGTCGCCGCGGTGGTACGGGCAGGATCCGCTTCCGACCCTGGATGGGGTGGACGAAGATCAAGATGCGTTCGACCTGGCGATGGCCCGTTGGGCGATCTCGAAAGGGATTCCGCTGCTCGCGATCTGCCGGGGAAACCAGGTCGTCAACGTGGCACTCGGCGGCTCCCTGGTGCAGGACATGACTGAGGCGACCGGGCGTGCTCATCGCGGCAAGGTGCACGACATACAACTCGCCGACGACTCACCGCTTCGCGAGGTCGTCTCCGACGATCGGATCACGATTTCGTGCTCGCACCACCAGTGCATCGACAGGCTGGGCGACAATCTGCTACCGGCCGCGTATGCAGCCGACGGCACCATCGAGGCGGTTACTCTGACCGGGCACGAAGGCTGGTTTCTCGGGGTGCAGTGGCATCTGGAGGACTTTGCCGATACCGACCCACTTCAGCACGACATCTTCCGGGCGTTAATTGCTGCTGCTGCCCGCTGGCGCCCGCGCGTGTCCGTACGTCAGGTGAGCCACCACGCGATGCGTCGTTGGCCGTCCCAGCGGCGACAACGCGTGATCGTCGCGTCAGAGCTCCCCGCGTGATCCCAGCACACTGACCGCCTTTCCGACCTGATCACTGGGGACGTGGCGTGCCAGAGTGATATGCGGGCTCCAGCGTCCCGGCCCGAACTGGCCCCTGCGGATCGGCGCCACAGGCGAGCGCGACGCGCCGCTGGAGCTCCAGCAGTTCCATCGACGCCGGCACCTGGCGCACCAGAATGCATCTGCCGTTGCGAGGGCCGAAGATCATCACCGCACCGACGCGTACGGTGAGCTCGATCCCGGCCACGATCGTGGGAAGAGCGGACTCCGCAGCATCGGGAATGGCGTCGGCCGCGTACAAAGTGACATGGGGCAGATGTTGCCCATGAGGCTGCGGACGCCTGGGCCTGGCCAGACCGGCTGCGGCCAAACGGTCCCACTGAGCCACCAATGCGGCCTCCGCTGCCGCATCCAACGTCAGCTCCACCGACTGGGCCACGCGCTCAAACCTAGTTGGCCAGCCGCTCCACCACACGTCGCAGCTGCTCGGCGTACGCGGCTTGAACTCCGGTGAGTCGGCGGCTAGGCCGGTAAAACGCCGGGCAATCTGCGGTATCACGGTCGGGGCGAGCGCCGCCGCGAAGAGCATCAGCAGCACGTACGCCGGATCCAGGTCGACGGCCAGCTCACCCGCACGCTGCCGGCGCCGCAAGTCCGCGACCATGTCAGTGAAGTACGCGTCCGGCTCTTCTGCGTCGCTGCCGCCGTCGGCCATGCCTTCCCAGACCAGCAGCCGGGCGAAGGCGCGTTGTTCGACGCCCAACCGCAGGAAGGTGGCGACCACATCGGCGATCGGCAACTCGGGCCGGCTGGCGTCGGCGCTCGTCATCCGCCAGCGCTGCTGGAGTGTCCGGTACAGGCCGTCCTTGCTGTCGAAGTAGTACGAGATCAGTTGCTCGTTGACACCCGCCCGTGAGGCGATCGCGCTGATCCGAGCGCCGGCAAAGCCGTGCTCGGCGAACTCCACCACTGCGGCGTCCAGAATGCGCTCTTTGGTGCGCTCGGGGTCGCGCTTGCGCTCCTGACCACGGGGAGATCGGCGAGGCTGACTCACGAGCCGCCACTCTAACATAGTCATATCTTCAACTGAAATAGTCATGTATTTACTTGATAAAGTTACATTCCCGAGTAAGACTCAGGGCATGACTACTCCTCAGAAGATTCACGTCATGATCATCGGCGGCGGGATCGGCGGTCTTTGCCTGGCACAAGGTCTGCGCCGCGCCGGAATGCCGGTCACCGTCTATGAGCGCAGCGAAGCTCGTACCGACTGGCTGCAGGGCTACCGCATCCACATCAACCCGCACGGCAGCCGCGCGCTGCATGACAGCCTGCCGCCCGCAGCGTGGCAGCGTTTCCTCGATTCCGTCTCGGCCAACGGCGGCGGCTTTGGATTCGCCACCGAGCAACTGGACGATCTGCTGCGGTTCTCCGGCTCTGAGATCTTGCCCGACGCCGGCCCGGCCGACGGCCACTACGGCGCTAGCCGAATCAGTCTGCGCGAGGTGCTGCTGTCCGACCTCGACGACGTGGTGCGCCTCGGCAAGACCTTCGAGCGCTACGAGATTGGCGCCGACGGCCTGGTCACCGCACACTTCTCCGACGGCACGTCCGCCACCGCCGATGTATTGATCGGTGCGGACGGAGCCAACTCGCGGGTCCGCCGCCAGCTGCTTCCGCATGCGCGAGCGGATCGACACCGGCGTCCTGGCCGATCGCCGGCAAGCACCGCCTGAACGGAGCCAGCCTGCCTCGCATGCCTGCGCGAGGACGCCAACATGGTCGTTCCCGGTCGATAGCGGCTTCCTTATTCACCGCTGTTTGGCAGCCGGACCGCCAAACGATCTTGTCGAGGAGACCGCGCCGGATGGCTTCCTGCTCGACAACACGACCGCGTACACGTTCTGGGCGTACGCCGACAAGGCCACGCCGCTTCCCAGCTGACACGGAGTCTCAGAGCGGAGGCGGCCTGCAGAGCCTCGTACTCGACCGTACGACCGACTGGGCGCCGGCGCTGCGTGAGCTGATCGGCGGTTCAGACCCGGCGACGGTGAACGCGATCCGGGTCCGTAGCGCGACGCCCGTGGAGCCGTGGCCGACTGGGCGGGTGACCCTACTCGGTGACGCCATTCACAACATGACGCCAATGGCCGGCATCGGCGCGAACACCGCGCTACGCGACGCCGATCTGTTGCGCCGTCAGTTGATTGCTGTCGCCTCCGGAGAGCAGGACCTGGTGCCTGCCCTGCACGAGTACGAGGAGCGGATGCTTCGTTACGGCTTCGCGGCGGTGAAGCGATCACTGAGCAACGCGCGTCAAGCCGGCTCGGCCAACAGGCTCGCGCGTGGCGCCTTCCGCACCGTTTTGCGCATCGTCGCTGCGGTGCCGCCGGTACGGCGCCGCATGATCGCGTCGCTGGGCCAGTAAGCCGCGGGTTAGCGCAGCAGCGTGTCGACGGCGGCGGCCACGAAGAGCAGCGCGAGATAGGAGTTCGTCCAGTGGAAGAGCCGCATGGGCTTCAGTGCCGCATCGGTCAGGCCACGCCGCGCCCGAGCGAGCAGCAGAGCTGACTGCCACAGCAGCGCGACGCCGAGGACCATCGCGACCGCGGGATAGAACCAGCCGGTGTGTGCCACTGGCCACAGCGTGAGCGAGACCAGCACTGTCACCGCCGAGAAAGCCATGATCTGTCGAGCCACCACCGGGGCTGATCGCAGCACCGGCAGCATCGGTACGTTCGCCGCCGCGTAATCCTCCCGATAGCGCATGGCGAGCGCCCACGTGTGCGGCGGGGTCCAGAAGAACACGATGAGGAACATCACGAAGGGAGCGAGCGCAACGGCTGCCGGTCACGGCTGTCCAGCCGATCAGCGGTGGGAAGCAGCCCGCGATGCCACCCCAGATGATGTTCTGCGGAGTCCGTCGTTTCAGCCACAGGGTGTAGACGACGATGTAGAAGGCGTTCGCGCCCAGCGCTAGGGCAGCCGACAGCCAGTTGACGAGATAGCCCAGCCACAGCGTCGCGGCGATCCCCAAGATCATTCCGAACACTGTCGCGCCCAGCGGACCGACGGCATGTCGAGGCAGCGGACGGCGCCGCGTACGCCGCATCCGTTCGTCGATATCCCGATCGAGCACGCAATTGAAGGCGTTGGCGCTGGCCGCAGCCAGGCAGCCGCCGATCATCGTCGTCAACACCACCGTGAGCGGCGGGACTCCGCCGGCGGCGAGAAACATCGCCGGCACGGTGGTCACCAGGAGAAGCTCGATGATGCGAGGTTTGGTGAGCCCGAGGTACGCCATGGCAACGTCGCGTACGCGGGTGAGCTGACGGCTGCGACCAACGGCCCTCACCCCGAGATCGACGCGGGCTGCACGCCTGCCTATGTCAACCTTGTCGGCGGCCACCCGATCTGGCACGTCGATGCTCGTCACAGGCTCTACTCACTCACTATTAGTCGGCCCAGGTCAATGGCAGTCTAGGGCTCGGTGTTGGGATTCACACTTCATGACGTGGAGTTCTCGCAGATCCTCGCATGTCAGGCTCCGGTTCTCGGCCCGACCCTATATCCGCCGCCGACTCGCCCCCGATAGGCTCGCATTGTCCCGGGCGGGCTACCTCAGCGGCCCGTACGTGCACTTCAGATGTAGGCGTCACGGAAGGATCTTCGTAGGTGAGCGTGACCGACACAGACCTCTCTGGCACAGTCCTTCCGGACTGGTGGACCGATCTTGATTCTCGAGCCGTCGACACCATCAGGTGCTGGCCGCCGACGCTGTGCAGCATGTCGGCAACGGCCATCCGGGCACCGCGATGAGCCTGGCGCCCGTCGCCTACCTGTTGTTTCAGAAGGTGATGCGGCACAACCCGAGCAACACCAACTGGCCGGGACGCGACCGCTTCGTGCTGTCCTGTGGACACTCCAGCCTGTCGCTCTACATCCAGCTCTATCTCGGCGGTTTCGGCCTCGAACTCGACGACATCAAGGCCTACCGGATTCTGGGGATCGCTGACGCCGGGTCACCCGGAGCATGCGCACACCAAGGGCGTCGAGGTCACCACCGGGCCGCTGGGCCAGGGCGTTGCCAATGCCGTGGGAATGGCCATGGCCGCTCGTCGGGCCGCGCGGATTGCTCGACCCGGATGCCGCACCCGGCTCCTCGGTCTTCGACCATCACATCTACTGCCTCGCCTCCGATGGCGACATCGAGGAGGGTGTGTCGCTCCGAGGCCTCGTCGCTGGCGGCCACGCAGCGGCTCGACAATCTCACGCTGATCTACGACAGCAACCGCATCTCCGATCGAGGACGACACGAACATCGCCCTCAGCGAGGACACCACGGCCCGGTACGCGGCGTACGGCTGGCACGTGCAGACCGTCGGACTGGACCCACGGCGACGCTCATCACTACCAGGAGAATGTCGCTGCACTTGCAGGATGCGCTCGAGGCCGCGAAAGCCGTCACAGATCGGCCGAGCTTCATCTGCTTGCACTACGATCATCGGCTGGCCGGCCCCCACCTGCAAGGCACCGGCAAGGCGCACGGCGCTGCATTGGGTGAGGAGGAGGTTGCCGACACCAAGAAGGTGCTGGGCTTCGATCCGGAGAAGACCTTCGAGGTTGCCGATGAGGTGATCGAGCCACACGCGGAAGCTGGTCGAACGCGGAGCCGCAGGCCGAGCAGGAGTGGCAGCAGGCCTACGACAGCTGGGCAGCGGCCAATCCGGAAGGCAAGGCACTGCATGATCGGCTGACGAAGAACGACCTCAGCCCCGGCTGGGAAGAGGCGCTGCCCAGCTGGTCCGCCGATCCCAAAGGGGATCGCGACCCGAGCAGCTTCCGGGAAGGTGCTGACCGCGATCGCTCCCGAGATGCCTGAGCTGTGGGCGGCTCAGCCGACCTCGCCGAATCCAACCTCACCACCCCGGAAGGCGAGCCCAGCTTTCTGCCGAGCGACCGGCAAACCAAGATGTTCCCGGCGGCCCGTACGGCCGCGTGCTGCACTTCGGCATCCGCGAGCACGCCATGGGCGCGATCATGAACGGCATCAAGCTGCACGGCGGCTTACGGCCGTACGGCGGCACCTTCTGGTGTTCAGCGACTACATGCGGCCTGCGGTCCGGCTGGCTGCACTCATGGAACTTCCCGTGACCTACGTCTGGACCCACGACTCGATCGGTCTCGGCGAGGACGGCCCGACACATCAGCCGATCGAACACCTCGCCGCACTACGGGCGATTCCAGGGCTGGATGTGGTACGTCCTGCGGATGCCAACGAGACCGCGGCAGCGTGGGCGGTGATCTTGAAAAACAAAGACAGGCCAGCCGGGCTGGCCCTTACCCGGCAGGCCGTGCCCATCTTCCCACGCGGCGAGGATGGCTTCGCCGACACCTCGAAGTGGCGAAAGGCGGCTATATCCTCAAAGACTGCGAAGGCACGCCAGATGTGATCTTGATCGGGACCGGTTCGGAGGTGCAGTACGTCGTCGAAGCTCAGAAGCTGCTCGCCGACCAGGGTATCGCTGCGCGCGTGGTATCGATGCCATGCCGGGAATGGTTCGACGAGCAGGACCAGAGGCGTACAGAGACTCCGTCATCCCGCCCGAACATCAAGGCGCGGGTCTCGATCGAGGCCGGAGTCGGCATCGGTTGGCGCGACCTCGTCGGTGACGCCGGGCGAATCGTCAGCATCAATCACTATGGAGCCAGCGCGGCTGGCAGCCTCTTGTTCGAGGAGTTCGGCTTCACTCGCCGAAACAGTCGTGGCAGCCGCACAATCCAGCCTCGATGCGGCAACCGGGACAACCGCACCCACGCATCCGGCAGCCAGCGGGCCGATCGGGCCCGCAGACGAAGAAGCCCATCCGGGCGTCACGATCAGCTGAGCCCAGCTGACGCCACCACCACTCATCCAGGAGAACTGATCATGAGCGAACGACTCAAGGCCCTCGCAGACGCTGGCGTATCCATCTGGCTGGACGACCTGTCTCGCGAGCGCATCACCTCCGGCAACCTCGCCGACCTGGTGTCCAACTACTCCGTCAGCGGCGTTACGACCAATCCGACGATCTTCGCAGCGGCGCTGTCCCAGGAGCACTTCTACGACGCGCAGATCAGGCAGCTCGCGGCGCGCGACGCGGATCTCCACGATGCCATCAAGGAGCTGACAACCGACGACGTACGCAATGCGTGCGACATCATGGCGGCCACCTACGCGGCATCCAACGGCGTCGACGGTCGGGTCTCCATCGAGGTCGATCCCGATCTTGCCAACGAAACCGACGCCACGACCGCGCAGGCCACCGACCTCTGGAAGGTGGTTGATCGGCCCAATGTGTTGATCAAGATCCCGGCCACCAAGGCCGGCCTGCCGTCGATCGCCTCGGTCACCGGTGAGGGTGTCAGCGTCAACGTGACGCTGATCTTCGCTCCTCGAGCGCTACCGCGAGGTGATCGATGCCTACATGACGGGCCTGGAACGGGCCTCGGCCGCGGGCCACGACCTGAGCAAGATCCAGTCGGTGGCGTCCTTCTTCGTCTCCCGAGTGGATACCGAGATCGACAAGCGGCTCGAAGCTATCGGCTCCGACGAGGCATTGGCACTACGTGGCAAGGCGGCCATCGCGAATGCCCGGCTCGCGTACGCGTTGTACGAGGAGGAATTCAGCGGCGAGCGGTTTGGCGCCCTGGAGGCCAAGGGAGCCAACCGGCAACGGCCACTGTGGGCTTCGACCGGAGTCAAGAACCCTGACTACTCAGACACCATGTACATCACCGACCTCGTCGTACCGAACACCGTCAACACGATGCCGGAGAAGACCATGATGGCCTTTGCCGATCACGGCGAGGTGCGAGGCGACATGGTGAGCGGACCAAGGCCGAGGCGCAGCAGGTGCTCGACGACCTGGAGCGGGTCGGGATCTCCTACGACGACGTAGTCGACGTGCTGGAGAAGGAGGGCGTGGAGAAGTTCGAAGCGTCCTGGAACGAACTGGTCGTCGACGTAAAGCAAGAACTCGAAGCCGCCAAGGCATCTCTCTGAGCTGGGCGGAGGTCGAGGTCACCGCGCACCGGCTGTAGCCGTCGGACATCGTCGCTCGCCGCCGAAGGGAGCCGCATGATCATTGAGATGCGTCCGAATGCGCTTCGGGACGAGCAGGATCGACGACTTCCCAGGATTGCCGGGCCGTGCGTTCTGGTGATCTTCGGTGTCACCGGCGACCTGTCGACCAAGAAGCTGATGCCCGCGGTCTACGACCTGGCCAACCGAGGGCTGCTGCCGCCGGGCTTTGCTCTGGTCGGGTTCGCGCGGCGCGAATGGGCGCCACCAGGACTTCGCCAAGGTCGTGCACGCTGCCGTCCAGCAGCATGCGCGCACGCCCTTCCGAGAGGAAGTCTGGCAGCAGCTCTCCGAAGGCATCCGGTTCGTGCCCGGTGAGATCGGCGACGACGCAGTCCGTTGCCAAGCTGGCCGAGACCATCGTCGATCTTGACGAGGCCCGCGGCACCGGCGGCAATCACGCGTTCTACCTGTCAATCCCGCCGGGGCTGTTCCAGACCGTCGTCGATCAGCTTCGCTCGCACGGGCTGGCCGAGGAGCACCCGGGCCGGTGGAGCCGGGTGGTGATCGAGAAGCCGTTCGGCCACGACCTGGCCAGCGCCCGGCGAACTCAACCAGATCGTCTCCAGCGTCTTCCCGTCCTCCGCGGTGTTCCGCATCGACCACTACCTCGGCAAAGAGACCGTGCAGAACATGATGGCGCTGCGGTTCGCCAACCAGCTGTTCGAGCCGGTGTGGAACAACAACTACGTCGATCATGTCCAGATCACGATGGCCGAGGACATCGGGATCGGCGGCCGAGCCGGCTACTTCGACGGCATCGGCATCGCCCGCGACGTCATACAGAACCACCTGCTGCAGCTGCTGGCGCTCGACGGCGATGGAAGAACCCAACGTCGTTCGAGGCCAGCCAGTTGCGAGCCGAGAAGCAGAAGGTGCTTGCTGCGGCCCGGCCACCGAGTCCGGATGGATCTGCACACCGCGCGCGGGCAGTACGCGGGCGGCTGGGCCGGCGGCGAGAAGGTCAAGGGCTACCTGGAGGAGGAGCGGATCCCGCCGGATCTCGACGGACCGAGACGTACGCGGCAATCCGCATCGACATCGAGAACCGCCGTTGGGCCGGCGTGCCGTTCTATCTACGGACCGGGAAACGCCTGGCCCGGCGGGTGACCGAGATCGCGCTCGGCTTCAAGCGCGCGCCGCACCTGCCGTTCACCAAGACCGACACCGAAGAGCTGGGCTACAACGCGATCGTGCTCCGGATCCAGCCGGACGAAGGCGTAACTTTGCGCTTCGGTGCCAAGGTGCCGGGCACTCAAATGGAGATCCGTGAGGTCAACATGGACTTCGGCATACGGCGAATCATTCACCGAGTCCTCACCGGAGGCGTACGAGCGGTTGATCTTGGACGTGCTGCTGGGTGATCCGCCGCTGTTCCCGCAGCACGAGGAGGTGGAGCTGTCCTGGGAAATCCTGGATCCGATCTTGGACTACTGGGCGAGCCGTGCCGGAGCAGCCTGAGTCGTATGAACCGGGCTCGTGGGGACCGACGAGCGCCGACGTGATGCTGGCCCGCGACGGCTTCACCTGGAGGCGGCCGTAATGATCATCACCCTTGAACGACACCACATCGGCCAGGATCTCATCGCAGAGTTGCTTCGCGCTCGGCGCCGCATGGGCAGCCCGGCCCAGGGCATGGTGCTGACCTTGATCGTCGTCTGCGACGAGTCGGAGTACTCCAGCGCGCTGGAGGCCAGCATGGCGGCCGGCCGCGAGCATCCGTCACGGATCTTGCTGGTGGTCACTGCGGCCGGACGACACGCCTCGCTGGATGCCGAGGTGCACTGGGCGACGGCACGCCGGGCGAGGTCGTCGTGATCAGGATGCGAGGCGCGGTTGCAGCACATCCAGCCTCGGTGATCAGACCGCTGTTGTTGCCCGACTCCCCCGTTGTGATCTGGTGGCCTGGCAAGGCGCCCAACAACCGGCCTGATGACGAGCTGGCGCAGCTGGCAATGCGACGGATGACCGATGCCGCGGCCTCACCTCGTCCGCTCGCCGCCCTGAAGGCACGCGCCCGGGAGTACACCCCGGGCGACAGCGACCTGAGCTGGACCCGGCTGACTCCGTGGCGGGCGCTGTTGGCCGCTGCCCTCGACCAGTACCCGGCCAAGATCAAGTCTGTGGTCGTCGAGTCTGAGCGCGGCAATCCTTCCGCCGATCTGCTGGCGGCCTGGCTGCATTCCCGGCTGCGGATCCAGGTCGTCCCGCAAGATCAGCGATGGCCCCGGACTCACCGCGGTGCGGATGGGCACCGCCGCGGGAGATATTGCGCTCACTCGGCCCGATGGCCTGCTCGCCTCCTACGCCGTGCCGGGCCAGCCGGAACGGCTCGTTGCTTTGAAGCGCCGCAACTTCACCGAGCTGGTCTCCGAGGAACTGCGTCGCATGGATCCGGATGTCAGTCTACGAGCGAACAGTCAAGTCGCTGCTCGATGGCGATAAGCAGACAAACCAGCGACACGGCCGCCGCGTCGCAGCACCTCCGGCAAGCGGGAGAAGAAGACAGGAAGGCCACGAACGACCGCCAAGACGACAGCAAGAGGTCGTTAGCATGGGCGCGGCCAACGCCGGCGTCAGTCCCGAGATCTTGCTACATGCCGGGCCGGACGAGGTGGCCGAGGCGTTGGCCGCCCGGCTCATGGCGCGGCTCACCGAGATCCAGCGCGACTTCAGGATCCCGCAGGTCGCGCTCACGGGCGGTCGAATCGCCACCAGGGCCTATCAGCGCCTCGCCAATGAGGGGTCCAACTCCGCCGTGGACTGGTCCCGGGTCGAGCTCTGGTGGGAGACGAGCGGTTCGTCCCGGCCGACGACGCTGACCGGAACGCCAAGCAGGCTCTTGACCTGCTCGCAGGCCCGCTGGCGCTCAATCCTGATCGGATTCACGAGATGCCGCCCAGCGACGGCGGCCTTGATCTCGATGAGGCCGCTGAGGCGTACGCGCGTGAGCTTGGCGATCTCGTCTTCGACATCTGCCTGCTGGGTATGGGACCAGACGGCCATGTGGCCTCGATCTTCCCCGAGCACCCCTCGTCGTACGCCGGAAGGGGACGTCATCGGTGTACGAGCCTCTCCTAAGCCGCCGCCAGAGCGAATCAGCCTCACCCTCCCGGTGATCAACCGGTCGCGTGAGGTCTGGTTCGTGGTCAGCGGAACGGACAAGGCCGCAGCCGCAAAGATGGCGCTCCTCGGCGCCGGGCCGGTGCAGGTGCCTGCCGCTGGCGTGTCAGGGGTGGAACGCACCCTCTGGCTGCTGGATCGGGACGCGGCGGCCGAGTTGCCGGCTGATCTGCAGCAGCGCGGCCGCATTTAGCGCTGTCTAGAGCGTCCATCTGAAAGATCGGGACCAGCTGTCCGGACCTTCGCGCTCGTAGAAGCGATGAGCATCGAGGCGCGCCGATCCCGATTCCAGCCCAAGCCAAACAGCGCCATGATCACGAGCCCAGGCCTTGCCCGCATCGAGCAAAGCCTTTCCTATCCCGCTGGAGCGGCGGTTCGGCGCGACTGCAAGGTCCTCAACCCAAGCGCGCTGCCCGAAGCGCACGGACACGATGTCCAGATAGATCGTCGCAAACCCAACGACTGCGTGGTCGTCATCCGCCACCAGAATGGCTGCCCGATCATCCGCCATGGCCGCTCTCAGACGATCTGTGGCAGTGGCGGGTGACCAGTCCGGCGGGCGTACCCCAGGAGGCGCAAACAGCCAGTCATAAGCGGCCACAATCGCCGGGACATCAGCCGGATGCGCGTGCCGGATCATGCCGGCGTTACCCAGTCATATGCAGCCGCTTCGGTCAGCTGCGAGCGTCGGGAATCGCGCGCCCGCCGTGCTGAGGAGGAGTGAGCGGAGGCGCTTTTCCTCTGCGAGGGACGACGAAGTAGGCGGACCCATGCGGCGCGATGCGCGAGCAGCTCAAATTAATAGATGACTTCGCCGCGTTCGCGCCGGGCGCGGAGCGCCTGCAGCGCCTCGGTCAAGATGTCGGCCGCCTCTTTGTCGGTGCGGCGTTCCTTGACGTAAGCCAAATGTGTCTTGTACGGCTCGATCTTCGGCGGTGGCGGTGGATTCGAACAGTCGAGGTTCGCCGGCAGCCCGCAGCGGGGGCAATCCCACGTTTCAGGGATCGTCGCGTCCGCGGCGAACGCGGGCCGCGTTTCATGACCGTGTGCGCAGTAGTAGGTGACGTAGAGGCGCGGCGCGGCGTCGCCCCGCTCGGCCTCCCCATCGGACCAGCGCCCACCCGGCTGCCACGAATGGCACTTCCACCAGCCACGTTCGTTCTCCCTCGCCCTTCCTAGCTGTGGATGAGTCGGTGTTGTGAATCGAGCGACCGGCCGGTGGTCGTCAGCAGTCAGGCACCCAGCTTGTAGAGCAAGCCGAGCGCCACGATTGCTGCGAACCAGACCACTCCGATGATGACGGTGAGCCGGTCGAGATTTCGTTCTGCGACCGAGGACCCACCAAGGGAGGAAGAGATCCCACCACCAAAGAGATCTGACAAACCGCCGCCGCGGCCTTTGTGCATCAGGACGAACAACGCGAGCGCGACGCTGGTGATCACCAAGATGATGGAGAAGATCAGGATCGGCACGGTCATCATCGGCACGAGAGGCACCCACGTAGCCTAACTCACGGATTCGCAAACAAGTCAAAATCTCAATGAGCGTTGGATTTCGGCGTACTCAGATCAGGGGCATCTCGTAAAACCGTGCAATGGCGGCGAACTCGTCGACCTTCAGACTGGCGGCGCCGACCAGGCAGCCGTCGATATCCGGCTGAGCCATCAGTGCCGCGACGTTGGCCGCGTTCACCGATCCGCCGTAGAGGATCCTGATCTCATCGGCGATCTCGCCACCGTGACGTTCCCGGATCCAGTTGCGGACCGCCGCGCACACCTCCTCGGCATCCTGCGGCGTGGCCACGCGCCCGGTGCCGATCGCCCAGACGGGCTCGTACGCGATGACGAGCTTGCCGATCTGCTCGCGGCGTGAGGCCCGCGAGCGCGCCCTCCACGTGGTGCAACGTATCGGGCACCTGGCGCAACTGCTGCCGGATGGCGAGACCCTCGCCGACGCAGACGATCGGGACTATGCCGCGCGAGACCGCCTTCAGGGTCTTCGCGTTGACGATGTTGTCGTCCTCGCCATGGAAGCGCCGTCGCTCCGAGTGCCCGACGACGACGTAGCGGCAGCCGAGCTTCACCAGCATGTCCGCGGAGATGTCTCCGGTATACGCACCGGCGTCGAATGCCGACACGTCCTGCGCGCCGTAGCCGATCTCCAGCCGGTCGCCGTCAACCAGCGTCTGTACGGTCCGCAGATCGGTGAAGGGCGGTAGCACGATCACCTCGGACTTATCCGGGTCGTGCTTCTTGTCCTCGAGTGTCCACGCGAGCTTCTGCAACAGACCAACGGCTTCGACGTGGTTGAGATTCATCTTCCAGTTGCCGGCCATCAGCGGCGTACGGGGCATCGGCTAGGCCTTTCCATCAAGCACGGCCAAGCCGGGCAATGTCTTGCCTTCGAGGTACTCCAAGCTCGCGCCGCCGCCGGTCGAGATATGACCGAACTGGTCATCGCTGAAGCCAAGATCGCGAATCGCCGCGGCCGAATCGCCACCACCGACGACCGTCAGCCCATCCGCTTCGGCTGAGCGCCTGCGCCACTGCCTTGGTTCCGGCGGCGAAGCTCTCCCACTCCGCGACCCCCATCGGTCCATTCCAGAAAACGGTCTTGGCGCTGGGTGATCACCCTCCCGAAGACCCGGGCTGAGTCGGGGCCGATGTCCAACCCGAACTGATCCGGCGGCATCGCATCGGCGGCGACCACGGTGGGCGACGCGTTCGCAGCCACCTCTGGCGCAATGACGATGTCGGAGGGCAGCAGGATCTGCTTGCCGCCGGAGGCCGCATCGTTCAGGTAGCCCCGAACGGCCTTGATCTGATCTTCCTCGAGGAGGCTCTTGCCCACCTGGTAGCCCTGCGCGGCCAGGAAGGTGAAGGCCATGCCGCCGCCGATCACCAAGGTGTCTGCGATCTTGATCAAGTTGGCGATCACCGCCAGCTTGTCGGAGACCTTCGCGCCGCCGAGCACCACGACGTACGGGCGCGGGGTGCCTCGATCAACCGCTCGAGCACCTGGACCTCGGCCTTGACCAGCTCGCCGGCCGCACTCGGCAACCGCTGCGCAACGTCGTACACGGACGCCTGCTTACGGTGTACGACGCCGAAACCATCCGAGACGAACACATCACCGAAGGCGGCATATCGGTCTGCCAGAGCGCCGCGTTCAGCGTCGTCCTTGGACTCCTCCCCGGCTCGTAGCGAACGTTCTCCAACATCGCCACATCGCCATCGCTCAGTCCGTTGACCACGCTTCGTGCCGACTCCCCGACCACATCGTTGGCCAGCTGCACCTCGGTATCCAGCAGCTCCGACAGCCGCTTCGCGGCCGGGGCCAGCGAGTACTTCGGGTTGGCCTGACCCTTCGGACGACCCAGATGGGCAAGCACGATGATCTTGGCGCCGCCGTCCCGGAGCTGGTTCAGCGTCGGCAGCGAGGCACGGATCCGTCCGTCGTCGGTGATCGTTTGCCCGTCCAGCGGCACATTGAGATCGCAGCGGATCAGCACCCGCTTGCCAGCGAGGTCACCAAGATCAGAAACTGACTTCACGCTTGATCCTTTCCCGAGCACGATCGGCGACTGGATGCGGAGATGGAAGCGTCGCACAGATTGTTTGGCCGTCGGCACACGTCGCATCCCGTGCAGAGCGTCGGTTTGCTACGTGAACGCAGGAAACCGACTAGATCCGATGACCTGGTCTACAGCGACTCGCCAATCAACCCGACCAGGTCGAGAATGCGGTTGGAGTAGCCCCACTCGTTGTCGTACCAGCCGACCACCTTGACCTGATTGCCGATGACCTTGGTGAGCGGGGAGTCGAAGACGCACGAGCTGGGATCATTCACGATGTCGCTCGAGACGATCGGGTCGGTGCTGTACCTCAGGTATCCCTTGAGCGGGCCATCAGCAGCGGCCTGCACAATGGCGTTGACCTCCTCGACCGACGTCTCGCGCGGAGCCTCGATGGTGAGGTCGGTCACAGAGCCAGTCGGAACCGGAACCCGCAAGGCATAGCCGTCCAGCTTGCCCTTCAGCTGAGGCAGCACCAGGCCGATCGCCTTCGCTGCACCCGTTGACGTCGGGACGATGTTCAGCGCGGCAGCGCGCGCCCGGCGCATGTCCTTGTGCGGGCCGTCCTGAAGGTTCTGGTCCTGGGTGTACGCGTGGATGGTCGTCATCAGGCCTTTGACGATGCCCAGCCCGTCGTCGAGCGCCTTGGCCATAGGGCCCAGGCAGTTGGTGGTGCAGGATGCGTTGGAGATGATGTGGTGCTTGGCCGGGTCGTAGTCGCCATCGTTGACGCCCATCACCACCGTCCAGTCCTCGTTCTTGGCCGGCGCGGAGATGATCACCTTCTTGGCGCCCCCATCGATGTGCGCTTTGGCCTTGGTGGCATCAGTGAAGAAGCCGGTGGACTCGATCACGATGTCGGCGCCGATCTCGCCCCATGGGAGCGCTGCGGGATCACGTTCGGCATAGGACCTGACGACCTTGTCGCCGACCTTGATGCCGCCCTCGGCAACCTCGACCGGCACATCCAACCGGCCGAGTATTGAATCGTATTTCAACAGGTGAGCCTGAGTGTCGTTGTCGAACAGGTCGTTGAAGGCGACGACCTCGATGTCGGCACCCGAAGCCAGCAGCGCGCGGTAGAAGTTACGGCCGATGCGGCCGAAGCCGTTGATACCAACACGGACAGTCATGATCACGATCTCCTTCGGCGGGGAAGGCCCATGGCAATTGGGCCAGAGACCACCTTAACGAACTTCGATGGCAGGTGTGACGGCCGGTTTTGCTGGTGGTCAGGTGACTTGATTGCGGGCTATTCCTCGTCGAGCATGTCGGCGCTGAGGCTGGCCTCGGTGTTGGGTATGCCCAGCTCGGCCGCCCGCTTGTCCGCTGTGGCGAGCAGCCGGCGAATCCTGCCGGCGACAGCGTCCTTGGTCAGCGGCGGTTCGTGCATCTGGCCCAACTCCTCGAGGCTCGCCTGCTTGTTCTCGATGCGCAGTAAACCGGCAGCTCTGAGATGGTCGGGAACATCGTCGCCGAGAATTTCCAGCGCCCGCTCGACTCGGGCGCCAGCAGCGACCGCAGCGCGCGCCGAGCGTCGCAGATTGGCGTCATCGAAGTTGGCCAGCCGGTTCGCGGATGCGCGTACCTCGCGACGCATCCGCCGCTCCTCCCACATCAGGAGGGACTCATGTGCCCCGAGCTTGGTCAGCAGCGCAGCGATGGCATCGCCATCGCGGATGACAACCCGATCGATGTTGCGTACCTCGCGAGCCTTAGCCGATATCCCGAGCCGTCGAGCGGCGCCGACCAAAGCAAGTGCCGCCTCCGGCCCCGGGCAGGTCACCTCGAGGGCCATCGAGCGACCGGGCTCTGTCAGTGAGCCGTGTGCCAGGAAGGCTCCGCGCCACGCGGCAACGCAGTCGCAGAGTCCACCGCTCACCACCTGGGGTGGAGGCCGCGCGCCGGTCGGCCGTGGGAGTCGATCAGTCCGGTCTGGCGCGCCAACGCCTCGCCATCCTTGATGACGCGTACCACGTAGTGAGTGCCCCGCCGAATCCCGGCGCCGTTGACGATCACCAGCTCGCTGGGGTGGCCGAACACCTCGATGATGTCGGTCCTCAGTCGCCGTGCGGCGGCGCCGGTGTCGAGCTCGGCCTCGATCACGATCCGCCCGCTGACGATGTGCAGGCCGCCGGCAAACCTGAGCGTCGCGGCAACCTCCGACTTGCGGTCACAGGGCTTGGTCACCTTGATGGTTGCCAGCTCTGATTTCACCTGGGAGGTCATGGCCATTGCTGAATGATTACACAGCTCGCTCCCGCAACTCGGCGCTTTGCTGAGACCGAGCAATCCAATACGGATCGCGCGACGTCGTGCTGAGCCAAGCTGGCGCGCCGCTGTCCTTGGCATCGGGCGCCGGTTATTTGTCCCAGGAGCAGTAATGGATGATGGAGCGGAGGTGGGCTCGAGCGCCACGATTCGAAGCCGACGTCGACCGGGTGTTCCGCGCGTTCACCGATCCCCGCTGAGTTGGTGCGGTGGTGGGGAGCGATGAATGTCCCAACGTCCCTCCAGGAAGGACCGATGGCTGAAGGATTCGTCTTCGACGGCGCCGTGATGCGCATCGAGGGCCGCGAACAGTTCCCCATGGCTGGTTGAGTATGCCGATATCTCCAGGTGTGCTTGATCTCTACGACCAGGTCATTGCCACTCAGCCGGATGTGCAGCGCAAAGGTGCGAAGATGCCGTACACGTCCGTCAACGGGCACATGTTCAGCTTCCTCACCCAGGAAGGGCACCTGGCGCTGCGACTCCCTGCGCCGGAACGCGACGCCTTCTTGGTCCGATACGGCACTGGTCTTTGTGAGCAGTACGGGAAGGTCATGAAGGAGTACGTCGAGGTGCCGGACAGCCTGCTGGGTAACGTCGACGAGCTGGCGCAGCACTTTCGAACCAGCTACGCCTACGTCAGCTCCCTGAAACCGAAACCGACGACACGTAGAACCAAGACCTCAAGCGCTTAGACGCCGAGTATCTCGGCGTACGCGGAGGCGAGGCGGAGTGGATCGTGTCGTGGGGAGCCGTCACGTACGGCGAGGTCGGCGACCACAAGGCGCGCTCCAAGAGCCTCTGCCCGCGAGGCCAGATGAGGATCGTCGGACGCAAAGGCGCTGTCGACCAGCACGACATCGAGCCGCAGATCGGGTGCGTGGTCCGCGAGCAGCTCGATATGCTTGGCGGCCGAGAACCCGGCTGTCTCGTCGGCTGGTTCAAGGTTGAGGGTGAGGATGCGCCGAGCTTCGGTGGCGTGAATCGCCTCTGCGAGCTCAGGGACCAGCAGATGCGGAATCACCGAGGTAAACCACGAGCCGGGACCGAGCACGATCCAATCTGCATCCAGCAGGACCTCGATCGACTCCGGACAGGCAGGTGGATCGTGCGGAATGAGCCGCACGGAGCACACCTCCCCGCCGTGGTGGCAACTCGCGCCTGGCCCCGGATCTCGGAAAGCTCGTCCGGCTTCTCCGGATCGAGGCCGATCACATCCGCCGCGATTTCCAGCGGCACCGAGGCCATGGGCAGCACCCGGCCCTTGGCCCCAGCAGCTTGGCCACCATTTCCAGCCCTGCGACTGGATCGCCGAGGCGCTCCCAGATGCCGGCGATCAGGAGGTTGCCAATGGCGTGATCATCCAAGGGCCCCGTGCTCCTGAACCGGTACTGCAGCACGTCGGCCCAGGTGCGCCCGACTCGTCATCGCCGCACAGCGCCGCTAGCGCCATCCGGAGGTCGCCTGGAGGCAGGCAGTCGAGTTCCTCGCGGAGTCGGCCCGAAGACCCGCCGTCGTCAGCGACCGTGACGATTGCCGTCAGATGGTCCGTCACCCGACGCAAGGCGGTCAATGACGCGGCAAGTCCGTGCCCACCGCCGAAGGCAACGACGTTTGGAAGAGTCGGACCCAATGAGCCCGACGGCAAAATGTCGCGCCAAATCGCGGGAGTTCACTCGCGACCCAAATCGCGGTGGAGGACGGTCGTCGGCGAGGCCCCGGCACGCAGTCGGCGCGCCAACTCCTCTGCCATGGCTGAGCTGCGATGTTTGCCACCGGTGCAGCCGATGCGCGAGGGTGGCGAACCGCTTACCCTCAGTGACGTAGCCGACCGAGACGACGGCCATCAGGTCCTGCATCGAGGTGAGGAACGCCTCGGCGCCCGGTCTGGCCGAGCGACGTAATCGCTCACCGGTTTGCTCAGACCCGTCTGCGGCCGGAGCTCGGAATCCAGTGCGGATTGGGCAGAAAGCGCACGTCGAAGATCATGTCCGCATCCACGGGGATGCCGTACTTGAAGCCAAACGACAGCAGGCGTCACCCGGAGCTGATCATCGGTGCTGCCGCCGTACGCGTGGGCGACCCGCGAGCCTAGCTGGTGAATGTTCAGCGAGGATGTGTCGATCACCAGGTCGGCCGCCGCGCGAAGCGTGGCCAGCGTCTCACGTTCCCGGTGAATGCCGTCCAGCAGCCGGCCGTCTCCCTGCAGCGGATGCGGACGGCGTACGGACTCCTGACGCCGGACGATCACGTCGTCGGCGGCCTCCAAGAACAAGATCTCCGGCAGGGTGCCGATGGCGGCCAGCCTCGGTGAACATCGTCGGCGAACTGCTCGAAGAACGCCCCGCGTACGAACGTCCAGCACGACGGCGAGCCGAGTGAGGTCGATCTCCCGAGCCTGTCGACAGACCTCGGGACAGCACGCTGGCGAGGCAGGTTGTCCACCACATACCAGCCAAGATCCTCGAGGCTGTGCGCAGCCGTCGAGCGGCCTGCGCCCGACATGCCGGCTGACGACGACCAGCCGGAGCGGCTTGGTCGGGCTCTCGGCGTCGACCTGGCCCTCGAGGCTCTGCTGATCCCGGGGGACTACCTCCCCGCGCCCCACCGAGACTTTCGCTGGTCACGTGGTCGATTATTCCTGATCAGGCGCCGGAGAGTTAGCTAGACGCTGTCAAGCACCTCGCCGGTTGCCATATCGATCGCCTCCGGTTGCGGCGCCGTCCTGCAGTGCCTGCTTGATCGGCCATTGCAGTCTTGGTGCCGAAGCCAGGTACGGCTGCGATCTCCTCAACGGTTGCCGCACGCAGCTTCTTCAGCGAACCGAAATAGGCTTGATCAACGCCTTACGCCGCACCTCACCGAGACCCGGCACCTGGTCCAGCATGGATTCGACCATCGACTTGCTGCGTCGGGCTCGATGATGGGTGATCGCGAAGCGGTGGGCCTCGTCTCGCAGCCGCTGCAGCAGATAGAGCCCCTCGCTGGTCCGCGGCAGGATCACCAGGCTCGTCGACATCTGGCAGCCACACCTCTTCCAGGCGTTTCGCCAAGGCCGCAGAGCGCGACGTCGTCAGATGCCGAGCTCATGCAAGCGCCTTCGCGGCTGCGGCGACCTGTGGCGGCCCGCCGTCAACGACCACCAGCGAGGGCGCGTACGCGAACTTGCGTGGCGCCCCGGTGGTCGGATCGCACCAACAGCGGGCCCTCGTCGCCCTCCACACCAGGCGCCAGCCCGTCGGCTGCTCGTTGCGCCATGGCAGCACGATCGTCGATGAGTCGGCGGAACCTGCGCGTGATCACCTCGTGCATGGCGGCGACGTCGTTCTGCCCGTCGACTTGACGGATCACGAACCGGCGATACTCGCTCTTGCGTGGCAGGCCATCCTCGAAGACCACCATCGACGCGACCACTTCGGTGCCTTGCAGGTTGGAAATGTCGAAGCACTCGATGCGCAGCGGTGCGCTCGGCAGTTCCAGCGCCTCCTGGATCTCCTCCAGCGCACGGTTGCGGGTAGACAAGATCACCGGCACGGGTGGTCTTGTGCTTGATCAAGATCTCCTGAGCGTTGCGCGCCACCGTCTCCATCAGTGCCCGCTTGTCGCCGCGCTGCGGCACCCGGATGACGACGTGATGAGCCGCGGCGCTCGCTCGAGCATTCGGGTCAGAGACTCCGCCGAGGATGGCAGTCACCGGCACCAAGATCTCGCGGGGCACGGCATCGCGGTCGTTGGTCGTCGGATCCGGCTCCGGCGTACAGCTGCTAGCAGGAACTGCTCGATCAGCTCCTCGCTGCCGCCAGTCGTCGAACCGGTCGGCGACCCAGCCGCGCTCGCCGCGCACGCGGCCGCCGCGTACATGGAAGATCTGTACGGCGACCTCGAGCGGATCCTCGGCGAGGGCGATGACGTCGGCGTCGGTGCCGTCTCGGAGGACGACCGCGTTTCGCTCCATGGCTCGTTGCAGAGCGCCGATATCGTCCCGCAGCCGAGCCGCGCGCTCGAACTCCAGGGCGTCGCTGGCCTGCGCGCATCTCCCGCTCCAGCTTCTTGATCATCGGGCCGGCCTGGCCGGACATGAACTGGCAGAAGTCGTCGACGATCGCCCGATGCTCCTCGGCGCTCACCCGGCCGATGCAGGGCGCCGAGCATTTGCCGATGTAGCCCGAGCAGGCACGGCCGGCCGAGCTGTTTGTGATTCTTGAAGACTCCCGGCCGGCAGGAGCGCATCGGGAAGACCCGCAGCAGCAGGTCGACCGTCTCGCGGATGGCCCAGGCGTGGGAGTACGGGCCGAAGTATCGAGTGCCTTTCGCGCTTGGCGCCTCGGCCGACCATGACCCGCGGGAACTCCTCCGACAGACAGTGACAGCGAGCCATGGATAGGACTTGTCGTCGCGGTATTTGATGTTGAAGCGAGGGTCGAACTCCTTGATCCAGGAGTACTCCAGCTGCAGCGCCTCGACCTCGTTGTGGACCACTGTCCAGTCGACCTTGGTGGCCGCTGTCTGACCATCGATCGAGTGCGGCTCAGCAGGGAGGCGGGATCGGCGAAGTAGGAGTTCAGCCGGGAGCGCAGGCTCTTGGCCTTTCCGACATAGATCACCCGCCCTTCGGCGTCGGAGAAGCGGTACACGCCAGGCTGATCGGGAATGGATCCCGGCGCGGGCCGATAGTCGTCGCCGCCGGCCGAGACGAGACTGGAGGTACCACGCGCCCCAGACTAGGACGCTGCTGAGACACGTCTGATTGCGCGCCGACCTGATCACTCCCAACGCCGCATCATTTCCTTAAGCTGACGGGTCAGTCGATCACATAGACCTTGCCGTCGAAGACGGTCGTCTTCGGCTTCGGCAAGAGGCTTGGGAGCCGGCGGATTGGTCACCGAGCCATCCTTGATCGAGTATTCGCTGCCGTGACAGTCGCAGTGAATGACCCCATTCCTGACCGCGAGCCACTGGGCATCCTTGGTGAGTGCAGATCTTGCTGAACGCCTTGTATTTGCCCTTGCTCGGTTGGGTTACGACATAGTCGGCATCCTGCAAGATGACACCGCCGCCAACCGGCACCTTCGAAGTCGCGACGCTCGGGCCCTTGGGAGCCTTAGCTGTCTTCGACGCTGACGGTTTCGGCGGACGTGGCCTGGGCGGATGGCGACGGCGACGCCGGCGCAGGCGTCTCCTGGGCGGCTGGCGTTGTCGCAGGCGTGGCCGAAGGCGACCCGCTTTCAGCATCGGCGGAGCAACCAGCCAGCGCGGCGGCGCCCGCGCTGGCCAGGGCGAGCAGTCCAGCGGTCCGCAGTACCGTCCGCCGCTGCACTGCAAGCGTCGGTTGCGCGAACAGTGCCTCAGAATCTGATCTGGCGGCGGGCGTTTCCTGAGGTGACCGCTGGTCGCCGAGCTCGGACGAAAGAAGCCTCCAACCGTGAAGACGCTCTTGGAGGCCACGACGAAATAGGCCGCTGTTTGGTTCGACCCTTGGACGTGCTTGCTCAGCTGGCGACGAGCGCCGGCTGGCTCGGCTTTGATCGGAACAGCCTGGCCCTCGAGCATTGGCTTGAGGAACGCGCCGGTATAGGACTTGGGATTGGCCGCAATCTGCTCCGGCGTACCCTCGGCGATCACCAGGCCGCCGCGCGAACCGCCCTCAGGGCCCATGTCGATCAACCAGTCGGCGGTCTTGATCACATCGAGGTTGTGCTCGATCACGACAACGGTGTTGCCCGCATCCACCAAGCGGCCCAGCACACCCAGCAGCTTGCGGATGTCCTCGAAGTGCAGACCGGTCGTCGGCTCGTCCAGGACATAGAGGGTGCGCCCGGTCGCCCGCTTCTGCAGCTCGCTCGCCAACTTGACGCGCTGCGCTTCACCGCCGGACAGAGTCGGCGCCGGCTGGCCCGAGGCGTACGTAGCCCAGTCCCACGTCGACCAGGGTGCTCAGATGCCGCGCGATTGACGGCAGCGGGGCGAACAGCTCCAGCGCTTCCTCGATCGACATGTCCAAGACCTCGGCGATCGACTTGCCCTTGTAGTGGACCTCCAGCGTCTCCCGGTTGTAGCGGGCGCCGTGACAGACCTCGCACGGCACGTACACGTCGGGCAGGAAGTTCATCTCGATCTTGATCGTGCCGTCGCCGGTGCAGTTCTCGCAGCGACCGCCCTTGACGTTGAACGAGAAGCGCCCGGGCTGATAGCCGCGTACCTTCGCCTCGGGCGTCTCGGCGAAGAGCCGCCGGATGTGGTCGAAGACTCCGGTGTAGGTGGCCGGATTGGACCGTGGCGTACGCCCGATGGGCGATTGATCGACATGGATGACCTTGTCGATCTGATCGGCTCCAGTGATCGAGCGGTGGCGACCAGGCACCTCGCGGGCGTTGTAGATCCGCTTCGCGAGGGCGTTGTACAAGATGTGGTTGACGAGTGTTGATTTGCCCGATCCCGACACCCCGGTGACAGCGATGAGCTGGCCGAGCGGGAAGGACACCGTGATGTTGCGCAAGTTGTGCTCTGCCGCCTTGTGCACGGTGATCTCTCGACCGGATGTACGAGGGCGCCGGGACGGCCGGCAACGGGATAGAGCGGCGGCGGGACAGATAGGCACCGGTGAGTGACTCGCGATTGTTCAGCAGCTCCTCGACGGTGCCCGAGTGGACGACCCGGCCGCCGTGCTCACCGGCGCCGGGTCCGATGTCGACCGCCCAGTCCGCGGCCTTGATCGTTTCCTCATCGTGCTCCACGACGATCAAGGTGTTGCCCAGATCTCGCAGCCGGAGCAGGGTCTCGATCAGCCGCCGGTTGTCCCGCTGGTGCAGCCCGATGCTGGGCTCGTCCAGCACGTAGAGGACGCCGACCAGTCCTGAGCCGATCTGAGTGGCCGAGCCGGATGCGCTGTGCCTCGCCGCCGGACAGGCTGCCGGTGGGACGGCTCAGCGACAGATAGTCAAGGCCCACGTCGAGCAGGAATCTGAGCCGCTCGTTGATTTCCTTGAGCACCCGCTCGGCAATCTGCCGCTCCCGCTCGCTGAGCTCGAGCTGGCCGAGAAACACAGCCGTCGCATCGATGGACATGGACGACAGCTCGGCAATGTTCTTGCCACCGATGGTGACGGCGAGCGACGTGGGTTTCGAGCCGAGCGCCCTTGCACACCCGGCATGGCACCTCGCGCATGTAGCCCGCGAAGCGCTCCCGTGAGGTGTCACTCTCCGCCTCGGAATGCCGCCGTTCGATGTAGGGATGACGCCTTCGTATTTCGGCGTTGTAGCTGCGCTCGCGGCCGTACCGGTTCCGGTACCGCACATGCACCAGCCCGGGCACCCCTTCGAGAAGCATCTTCTGAGCCGCTGCCGGCAACCGGCGCCACGGCACAGTTGTCGAGAAACCGGCGCTCTCGGCGAGGAGTCAATGAGCCGGCTGAAATAGTCCGCTACATGCGGCGATGACCACGGAGCTATCGCCCCCTCGACGAGACTCTTCTCGTCATCGGGGACCACGAGCTCCGGGTCGACCTCCATACGCGTTCCTAGCCCGGAACAGGCGGGCAGGCACCCCACGGCCCATTGAACGAGAACTGCCGCGGCTCGAGCTCGTCAATGCCGATGTCGTGGTTGTTGGGGCAGGCCATCTTCTCGGAGTAGACTGCGTTCGCGTTGTGGATCCTTCGGGTCGAGATCCACGAAATCGATGGATGACGACGCCCTGCGCCAGCTTCAGCGCGGTCTCCACCGAGTCGGTCAGCCGGTGCTTGACGTTCGGCTTCACCGCGAGCCGGTCGACGATCACGTCGATGGAGTGCTTGTACTTCTTGTCGAGGACGGGCGGGTCGGTGAGCTGCACGACCTGGCCGTCGACCCGGGCGCGGCTGAAGCCTTCTGCGGCCAGCTCGCGGAAAGACCTCGACGTACTCCCCTTGCGGCCGCGGACCACCGGAGCGAGCACCTGGAAGCGGGTGCCCATCCTCCATCGCCATCAGGCGGTCGACGATCTGCTGCGGCGACTGCCGGCTGATCGGCTCGCCGCAGATCGGGCAGTGCGGCCGCCCGGCCCGGGCATACAGCAGCCGCAGATAGTCGTAGACCTCGGTGATAGTGCCGACCGTCGACCGCGGGTTGCGGCTGGTGGACTTCTGGTCGATGGACACCGCGGGCGAGAGACCCTCGATGAAGTCGACGTCCGGCTTGTCCATCTGACCGAGGAACTGCCGGGCGTACGCCGAAAGCGACTCGACGTAGCGCCGCTGACCCTCGGCGAAGATGGTGTCGAAGGCCAGACTCGACTTGCCCGATCCCGACAGTCCGGTGAAGACGATGAGAGCATCCCGCGGCAGATCGAGGGAGATGTTCTGCAGGTTGTGCTCGCGCGCACCCCGGATGACGAGACGGTCGGTCACGGAGCACATCGTATGTGCCACGACTGACAGGAGATACACCTGAAATAGGAATGGCATCGATGGCTCCCGGGAGTCGGTGCCGGGCACTACGGTATGGGCATGACTGCCGCCGCATCTCCTGCCGCGACGCAGCTGGAGACGCTGCGCGAGCTGGTCAGGACCGCCACCCAGCGTTTGCTGGGCGACACGATCTCGGTCACCGATGACCAATGGCGCGCTCCCAGCCGGCTGCCCGACTGGACCCGCGGACACGTGGCAACGCACATCGCACGTCACGCCGACGGCCTCTGCCGGCTCACCGAGTGGGCGCGTACCGGCGAACGCCAGGACATGTACGCCTCCCCGAGCACCGGGCGAGCGACATCGAGGCGGGTTCCGGCCGATCTGGTCTCGACCTGCAGATCGACCTCGATACCTCGGCAGGAAATCTCAGCTCGGCATTCGAGGAACTTGATGCCGCCGACGCCTGGGATGCCGTCGTCGAGATGAGCCGCGGAGTGCGGGTGCCGGCGCGGCTGCTGCCGCTGGCGCGGCTGCTCGAGGTGGCGATTCACCACGTTGATCTTGATATCGGGTACGAGGTCAACGACATTGACGACCAGACCGCGGAATGGCTGCTGGAATGGTGCTCCTTCCGGCTCGGAAGTCGTGAAGACTTTCCGAAGCTTCAGGTGACCTCCGACTCCGGTTTTACGCACGGCGATCGGCAGCGTCGGAGAGCCTGTTGCGGTCAGCGGCAGCAGTGCCGATCTCCTTGGCTGGTTGATGGGGCGAACTGATGCTTCCACCGTCAAGGGGAGCGACGGGCTGCGACTTCCGCCATTCTGATCATGGGTCTCAACCACGTCGAGCCAGGCGGCGCACCGCTGGTCGCCCGTCTGTCCAACTCGGTCACCATGATCAAGGTCAGTGTTGGCCCGGTGGACAACAATGCCTATTTGCTGCAGCACAGTGCGCGGTGGCGCTGTCCTGATCGACGCCGCCAACGACGATGATCGGCTGCTGAAGATCATCTCCGATCTGCCGCTGGACGCCATCGTGACCACTCATCGGCACGCTGATCACTGGCAGGCGCTGCCCTCGGTCGCGACTGCAACCCGCGCGCGGCTGATCTGCGGTCAACCCGATCTCGAGGCCATCAGCAGCGACGCCTGGGTCGCAGGGCTTGATCGGAGTCTGGGATGGCGATCGCATCGATCTCGGGATCTGAGTCGCTGGAGGTCATCGGCCTGGTTGGCCATACGCCGGGTTCGATCACGCTCGCGTACGCAGCGGCGCCGGCCGGATGCATCTGTTCACCGGGGACAGCCTGTTCCCCGGCGGGCCTGGCAAGACCACCAGCCCCGCGGACTTCGCGTCGCTGATGAATGATCTTGAAAGCAAGATCTTCGGCCGCTTTGACGATGACACCGTGGTGCATCCTGGTCATGGCGACGACACCACACTTGGCACAGAACGACCACATCTGGCGGAGTGGTGGAAGCGCGGCTGGTAAGCCCCAGCTGTTTGTTGTTTGGCGACCTGTCGCGATATATCGTTGACGTATCGATTCGAAAACGTCACAGAAGCAGGTGATCGACATGACAGGTGCCTACGCAATGGGTGCGCCATGGGCTCGTTTCGCTGGCCGCTGCGGTCCGGAATGGGGTGCGCTCAGCGACTGGCTGGCCAAGATGACTCGGACATCGTGGCCCTCGCGGTCAGCAACCGTTCGGCCAGTGGGGAATGTTCGGCGGGTCTGGGCCCCGTTTGGCCCCCGTCTGGTGCCCCGTTTGGACCATGGTGGGGTGGAGGTCGCGGCTGGCGCGGTCCCAAGGCCCGCCGCGGTGATATCCGGGCGGCAATTCTTGGCGTTCTCGCGGAGCAGTCCATGAACGGCTACCAGATCATTCAGGAGATCGCGACCCGTAGCAACGGAGTCTGGAAGCCGAGCCCCGGCTCGATTTACCCGACCTTGCAACAGCTCGAGGACGAGGGTCTCGTCCGGGTAGAGACCGAGGGCGGGCGGCGCGCGTACACCTTGACCGACGAGGGCCGGGCGTACGTGACCGATCACGCGGACGAGGTATCAGCTCCTTGGCAGGCCATGAGTGAGGCCGGCGGAGATGACGACGGACTCAAGCCCCTGATCGGACAGGTGGCGGCCGCCGTGTGGCAGATCGTGGCCACCGGAACCCCGGCCAGCAGGTGCGAAAGGTCGCGACGCTTTGGTCGAGTTCCGTCGGAAGCTCTACTCGATCCTTGCTGAAGACGAAACTGCGCCGGACAATGGCTCATGACTCGTTATATTCCGGGCAGAGGTCTTTCCCCTGGGAACGTGCTGTGGGTCTGGCCCATGCAGCATGGGCTCATGGAGTACGGGCAGGTGGAATCCCGGCTCTCGCAGAAGCCCCAGCTCCGCATCGGTGACGCCGAGCGAGACCGAGCCAGTCGCCGCCCTTGGTGATCACTTCGCAGCCGGTCGGCTTACCAATGAAGAGTTTCGAGCAGCGCATGGAGCAGGCCATCAGGGCCCGCTTCAATGAGGATCTCGAACCGCTGTTCGCTGACTTGCCACGAACGGTGGAGCCCGTCGCAGAGCAGAAGTCGAATCGTCCGTCCGAGGCCCACCTCGCGTGGTCGGCGATGGTCTGGTTAGCGCCGGTCTTCATCTCTGCACCGTCGTTGCCGCCGTCGTTCTGAGCGCCCCGTGGCTCGTCTGGATCTTCCTCTGGATGTTCTTGATCAGCGGGCTCTTCCGGCATCGCAGGCGCTACTACGGCCCACGCCACTACCACTGGTAGTGGCCTCGCTGAGCGTGGACGGCCCGGTGGTCCACTGGCTGTCCGCGCCCGGGGTGCGGCGTCAGCTGGCGGTAGGTGACGCCACCCCGCGATTGCTGCGCGATTGATTACTGCGACTGCGTGCGACCGCGTCCGACTCGCGCTTGATGGCCCAATCCTGTTTGATAGGTGGTCGTGAAGGTCTCCAAACACGGCGTACGCTGGCAGGCTGGGACGATCGCGTCGATGCTCGATTGGACTCGCCAACGGGATCTGCCCGATGCCAGAGCGGCACCTCATGATCGGCCGGGCCGCCGGGATTGCCCGTTCGCTGGTCACCTATTACGGTCCGGTGTGGCGTCGCCGCCGCTTCGAGGCGTTCTACCGGCAGTTCCTGCAGGAGGGTGACCTGTCGTTCGACATCGGCGCTCACGTCGGCAACCGGGTTCGCGTCTTCCGCCGGATTGGTGCGCGAGTGATCGCGATCGAGCCGCAGCCGGACTTCGTTAGTGTGTTGCGGCTGCTGTACGGGCGGGATTCAGATGTCATCGATCGAGGCCAGCGGAGTCGCCGCCGAAACCGGAGAGGAAAGCTGCATCTGAGCAGCCGTACACCGACCGTCTCGACCTTCGCCGATTCCTGGATGAACGACGTCCAAGCCGACTCGACGTTTCCAGCGGATCCGGTGGGACACCGTCATCAGCGTGCCTCTGGTTACCCTCGACGAGCTCATTGCGCGGTACGGGGAACCACAATTCTGCAAGATCGACGTCGAAGGCTTCGAGCACGAGGTGCTCAGCGGGCTCAGCCAGCCGCTCCCGGCGTTGTCCTTCGAATACATTCCGGTCGCCATCGCCCGCGCGATCGCCTGCGTGGAGCGAACGAGCGCTCTCGGTGAATATCGCTATCGACACTCGCGGGTCGAGACTCACCGCTGGGCGGGGCCCAACTGGCTGGAGTCCAAGGCCATGATCGAGATCTTGCGCGCATTCCCCACCGATGATCGATCCGGCGATGTGTACGCGGTCCGTACCGATCAGCTCTCACGCTTCAGCTGGCGTCGCCGGTGAACAGGGCGGCTAGCGAAACAGATCAAGGGTGCGCGGGCTGTCCAACTGCGAGCCGGGAACGCGAGGCAGGTCGAGTGCATCCGTGGCAGGTTGGCGAGATCACCATTGCGGATCGGCTGCTTGCCCCGATAGGTAGTGCGGCTACTTCCAGGGCTGCGGAACGTGGGGTTGAGGCGGTAAAGATCCAGCCCGGCCGGAACACCTGGTCCCCACGCCATGAACGGGATTCGGAAGTTCCGCAGCTTGCCGGCCGCATAGTGCGATCCGCCCCGCCCGCCATGATCAGCGGTGAGCAGGACAAGCGTGTGGCGGCGTAAGCCAGGACGGTTGTCCACCGTATTCAGCACGCGACCGAGGAGCACATCAGTGCGCTTGACAGCGGCGATGTATTGCGCGGCCCATGAAGCCATGAGCATGTCCGGCACGATCCGGTAGCGAAATGTGCAGGAAGGTGAACTCTCGCGGTTTGTGGCGCAGCTCGGCGTCCAGCTTGGAGACAAGACGGGTGTTGTTGTGATCAATTGTGAATCGATCGATCTTGGCATGTCCGTCATCGCGTCCGACGCGGTCGGGGGCGCCTTTGGTGTTCCAGCTGCGTTTGTAAACTTTGAACTTGGTCTTGGCGGCGAAGAGAGCTGTGGAGCCACCGATGATCGTGTACGACGTCGAAGACGCTCGCTACGTAGTGCCCGGCCGCATTATGGACCGTCCCGCCATTGTCGAGTTCTCGGAATATCCATGCCCGCCGTGCTTCGAGTCCACGCGTCGCCCGGTCAACATCGCTGTGTGATTGGGCAGGGTAGAAGTCTTCTCGCGCACAGTACGGGCATTCAGGGTATAGGCGCCTTCGCGCATTAGCCGGTGAAACGCTGGGGTGCCCGATTTTCCTAGTTGCTTGATCGCGTCCGGATTGAGGCCATCGATGGAGATGGCAATCACGTGGTTGATCGGATTGTCAGGCGTCATCGTTCGGACTTGTGATCCGCAGTGTGAGGGAGGATCGACGTCTCGGCTGCAGACGGCGTAACCGGCGGTGGCGCGGGTGACACCACCAACGGGAGAAGCGCCACTGCTCGGTGGAGTGGCGTGACATCCGGCGGCGAGAAGGGCACTCGCGATCAAGATGGCCGGCCACGACGTCCGCAGGCGTCGAACGGTCATGGGCTCGACCTAATCGCGGCCGCGCCTGGTGGAGATGTGGCGCGCCCGCGTCATCGCCGGTCGACGTCATGATCAGGTTCCGTGGCGTACTGCGCCGGCACCTCCAGATCAGCCAGTGACACCGAAATGATCCGTCGCCCAGACCTGCCGTCGACCGGTTCGTCGAGAACTCGCTGGCAGTCAGCGACAGCCAGCGTTGCCCGTGAATTACCAGCCGGATCATGATGTAGTCGATCCGTCGGCCGGGTTCGAGTCGGCATTCTGTCCGGCGCGTACCAAAGCGTGGCTGGGCAGGAGAGAAGGTGGGGCCGGCGTCGGCAGAGTGCGTGGCCTCCCGGGCATCCGGGTACGCGACGCTGTAACTCCTCCGGGTTTACCCGTTGCGCGCACAGAACCGCACGCTCGCCGAATCAGGTCGTCGATTGAATCGCCCGGGGCCAGGACGCGAGCATCTCTCACTGGCGTAGGCTGCTCGACGAATCGCGCACAGGTGACTGCCTGGAGCTCCCGTTCTCGCGTACCCGACTGATACGCGGCTCCGTGATGAACCGACCGTCAATCTGAACGGCTCCGGCAGGGTCCAGAAACCGCTACGGCCAGCGCGGAGGGCACCCGCGGAGGGCGACTGCAGATCCTATTTCGTGTGCGCGTTTCGCTGTTTTCGGCGGCACAGATCATCCTGATGCGGATGGGTTAACCGCCGACGTATTGGCGCATCAGGTCAGGTAGGTCCATCGCCTGATCGGAACCACCTGGCGATATATTGTTCTCCTGGCGACTGTAATCGATTCAGATCCGCTGGAGCCCGTCCGGGCCACCTCGCGCCGGCGTTCCCAACCGGTGATTCAGCACTCAGGATGTTGAAGGTCGTATGCGGATGGTCTGCAGCTCAATCTCCCGATGCAAAGAGCCGCTACTCATGGCAATCGTCCCTGCCCGCTCACCCTGTTGCGCCACGACCGGTGTCCAGCAGCCAGGATGATCGCAAAGACCACCGCAGCGGCGGGTGGCCACGCCGGGGCGGCACCCACCCTGGTGATCAGATCGCATTGAGCAATACGTAA
>ERZ1370068.10719-contig-9393_pt1 | contig 45126 bp, 51 predicted proteins | sample MGYA00561227_ERZ1370068 | MGnify/ENA primary metagenome ERZ1370068 (study PRJEB38410, sample SAMEA6850437) | metagenome | study: Metagenomic assessment of the ecological functions of the soil: analysis of the soil microbiota associated with the... | reverse complement strand
GTATGCCCCCGATTCATTCGTATTGCTCGTTCTCAGGATCAGACCTCGCGCTTGGCGGCGTTGATCTTGCCCTGCGCCGGCTGCATCGCGAAAGTTGCGGCTGAAGGCCGCGGCCAGCATGCCGCCGTTGGTCTTATTTTACTCGCCACGCTCGCGGTGATCGGGTCGTTTGATCGTCGATCGTCTGGTTGGCTTTGCTGACCCGAACTCCGAGGTGCGCGTGCGCACGATCCGGGATGCTAAACAGATCCAGGTTAGGGATAAACTGCCTGCACAACACCACGGCTGTTGTCCGGGTGGGAAGGAGGCGGGCGCAGGATACGGGGTCCGGATCTACTCCGACGCCGGGGTCGTTAAGGTGCCGACGAGCGCGTCGGCGAAGAATGAACCAGTCCTCGTGCACCTCGCGGCCGTCGTTGTGCTCGAAGCCAGGTTCACCTGCGACACCTTGCCCGATTGCGCACCACTGCGTGAAGTCGATGACGATGTCGTAGCGCTCGGCGATGCCGATGCTCGTCGAGTCTGGGTGAGCGGTCACCGGCTCGGGCAGCAGGTTGCCGTCGTTGGCGATCTGGATCATCGGCGAGCCGTCCGAGAGCGCGATCTTGAAGAAGCGCGACACGCGCGCCGTTCAGGATGCGGAAGCGGTACTTGCGCCGCTCGACCTCGAAGAACGGCTTGTAGGCGAGGTTCACCGTCATCACGTCGCCGAGGAAACCGTCGCGGTCGAAGATGTCGAAGTACGAGCTGGCCGTCCGCGTCCCAGGCCTTGTCCGCGAGCATCAGGTTGACGTCGTAGTCGAGGTTGCCGCAGTCCTTCGGCGTGCCGCTCGGCAGCCGCAGGTTGACGCCGTCGTTGATCGCCTCGTTGCCGCGGTCCAGCGCGCTGTAGATGTTGAACATCGCGGCGTTGCCCTTGTACACGTTCTGCGCGGTGAAGCTCGAACATGTGGTCGTGGAACCAGTGCGTGCTCATGGTCTCGTGCCAGTCGCCCGGGACCTTGGTGATGCCGCCCGCTGCCGTTGGGCGTCGCCGGCCCTGGGATCCGTGGCGTCGGTGTTGATGCTGACGTGCAGCCCGCCAGCACGATGGGCCAGTGGTAGTCGTAGAACTGGCCGGGAAGAAGAACGCGCCGGTGAAGCCGTCGTTCTCCGCGCCGTGGTGGCCGTTGTGCTCGTGCGTGCTGATGGTATGGCGTCCGAAGCCGTTGTTGTCTGGCGATGTCGAGAGACGGAAGCCTGTTGTGGTGGCGAAGCAGGCGCGGCTCGCCAGTGGCGCCACCATCGCGGTCAGACCGGCACCGTTGCCGGTGAAGGTCCACGCCCCGTGTTCAGGTTTCTGCGTCCGGGACAGTCGGGTCGGGATGCGCACCAGGATCAGCAGCCGCCGGGTTACGACGTCCCGCGGGAGTTCCGGCTGGATCGGCGCGCCCGGGTTATCGGCGTCGGTGTTTCGTCTTCGCCCGCACTTCCTGACGTGACGCTGAGAACGCGAGTCTGCGCGGCGGGAACTCGTTCCAGCGCTGGTGCGCCGGATGCCGCGCCGGCGGGCGGCACCTCGACCGGGCCGGCGTCGCCGGGCGCACGCTGCCGCGGGCGCGCCGGGTTGAGCGCCTGCCGACGTCCCCGTTCGAGCCTGCTCGGTCGGCGTCAACGCAGCCGTGAGGATCGCCGATCGCTGCGCGGCGGCACGTCGAGCCGCTGAAGCGCTCGGCTGACAGGGAACGGCTGCGCGCCGAAGCAGTCAGGCTCGAGCGGCAGAAGCCGGTCGGGATGCTTGCCGCACGCGCAGGAGCTCGATTTCACGACAGCGGTTGAGGCCGTTGAGCGCTGCCACGCCGTCAGCGCCCAGGCCGGTCGAGCAGGCCCCCACCCGGTGCAGGAAGCGCCGCGCCACCGGTCGCGAAATCGGAGCAGGCGCCTACGACGATTTCAGACCGGTTGCTTAGCGCCGCGTTCTGCAGCTCCACGCGCGAGCCGGCGCCTTCGGCATGACGACTTGCTCGGCAGGTGCGTGAGGCTCCTCTTCCTCTGTTTAACGCCCCGCGCAGGACTGTTGGGCTGAAGCGTGACGGCGACGCCTACGGCGACAGTAATCGAGTTGTCCACACCCCAGCGCAGTATGAGGTTGCAGTTGCGGCGCGTCGCTTTCGCCGCGCCGCACGCCGCGACAAACTGAATAACTCGTATCACGCAACGCCGGCATAAAGCCGTCGCGGCAGTTTATCGTTTCGTACGGCGGCGGAGACGACCGCCGAAACATCGCCGGTTTGTTGCGCCAGCGCACGGCGCCGATCGACCTTGAGCTTGTTCTCGACGCCGCCAGACACCCTCGACGCCGCGGGCGATCTCCTCCGCCCGCCGGCGTTCTCACTGGCGCCATGGCCACCATAGCCATACCACAGGGAGACGACGCCGCCGCTAGTGACGCGATCATCGATGTCGTTGGCCGGGATCTCCCGAGTCGAATTCACCAGCGCCCGCCTCGCGCGGTCGACGGCGGCGCCCGTTGGGTCCAGGCGGCCGGTCACCGGCTGCCGGGTTTTCGATAGCCGCCACGACCTTGTCCTCTGCACGGCGGCGCTGGCCAGCGTAAGCGGTGCGCGTGATCCCCGACGCCACGCGAGGCGAAGACCATGGCGGCGGCGGCAGGCCTGAAACCGTCCATCGCGCTCGCCTCAGTCCGACGGCGCGCAGACAAGCTCGCCGTACCTGTCGCATCCAGGCCGTCAGCGCTGCCCGATCGGCGAGCACTCAGCGCCAGACGATGCCGCGATAACCGGTGGCTGCTTTGCTGGGGGCGACGATCATCTCAATGCGGCGTCGTCGCAGTTCCATCTTACGCGCCGCTCGACGGCGGGCGCATGACGTTCTTCGGCGCTGAGATCGGTCCAGGCGCTGCGCCGCGGTCCCCGGCGGCACCGCACCGAGCTCGTACACGGCGGGCGTGGCAGATCCTGCTCATGTAACGGCGATGAATCGGCAGCCGGAATTTCACGTAGAATGGTGACGACGATCGACTGGCGGGTCAAGCTCACGAGTCAAGCGCTTGCAGCCCTGGCAGCGCGGGTCGGCGAGCTCGTGAGGCGAGCGCGCGCGTTACCGCCGCCGCGCACGATCATGACCGAGCCGCCGCCACTTCCACGGCATCAAGATCTGCCAACCTGGATCTGCGTCGAACTTACGCAGCCGCGCGCTCGGTAGAGACGGTCTGGCTCTTCGCTTCGATCACGCTGCCGAGGAGACGAGCGCGCGCCTGCTCGCGTCAGGTGGCGGGGATGCGCGTGCCCTCCCGTGCTGCGGCCAGCCAGCGCCTCGTACAGCTCGAGGAAGCCGGCGCGCGAGATGCCCTCGATCCTGCCAGTGCCTCGCCCGAGCATAGTGACGCCTTAAGCGCCGGCGCGCACGCCAGCCTCGGCGGCGGCCCGCGCCGCGCGCACGCGAACCAGCGGGAAAAAACAGCGAGTTTTCTGATCGCGGTCGCCGTCCACCTCCGTTTGAGTGCCGACTCCGACGACTTGCTAGCCGATCGGCGCCGCGGCGCTCGGCCTCGCCCGCGGCTGGCGGTGGCGCCAGATCGTGTACCATCGCACGGCGCCCGCCTCGAGCGTGAAATGCGCTGGTCAGGGAGTCCGCCGAGCATCGGCGCGGCGACGCGCCGCATGATCTCGCGCCCCGCGCCCCTCACGCCCACGCTAGCTTAGCGGCAACGGGCCGCTTCGCCGCGGTGCACCGACAGTCGCGATCGCTTCCCGGCCGCAGGCGCTGCACGGTGCCCTCGGCGTGCGCCGCGACGATGTCCTCGCGGCTGCGCAGCCGGCCCTCGCGCACGCGCCGGTGGAAAGCCGTCGTCGATGTAGACCACCATGACGACGCCCGGTCTGCATCGCCAGGCCCGCCAGTCGAGAGCAGGCCGACCCATACCGGCGCCGACAGCGGATAGCCCAGCAGGTACAGCGTCCAGAAGCTTCCGACCAGCGCAAACGGCACCGAGGCGAGCACGATCAGCGCCTCGGTGAGGCTGCTGAACAGCAGGAAAGCAGCGCCAGCATGGAGAGCGCGCACCAGCGGGACGATCCACTTCAGCCGCTGCTCGCCCTCGGCCATGCAGCTCGTACTGGCCGGTCCATTCGATCGCGCTCTCCGGGCCGAGCGGCAGCCCGCGCTGGCTGCGACCGCCGCTCGAACTCGCGCGCTGCACGCTCGCGCACGTAGCTCCGCGACGTCCGTGCCGTCGTTCAGGTCGACGTGGACGTAGGCGACCAGCTCGCCGCGCTCGGTGCGGATCATCGCCGGCGTCGTGACGAAAGCCGGGCTCGTCCGAGCAGCGCGAGCGGCACCGGGTTGGCCGGCGCCGTCGCGCCGGCGCACGGTGGCGTCGCGCAGCCGATCCACCACCCCGGCGTGGCTCGTGTCGCTCGTCGTCCGGATTGGGGGCGACGCGCACGCGCGTAGAGCTGTCCCTCCGGCGTCGAGCTCGCCGACCTGGCCGCCGGTCGAGCAGTCAGACGGTCGTCGGACTCGACCAGCTCCGGGGGCGACGCCGATGCCGCTTCAGCGCGGCCGGATCGGCGTCGAAGCGCGGCCAGGGCTCGCCGCCCAGAGATTCGAACACCGCGCTCCGCGTCCCAGGGACGTTCGCATCGCGATCTGCTGCAGCGCGGTCCCGAGCGCATCCAGCCGTTCCGGGTCGGGCGCGACGACGCGGATGCCCACCGGCGTGCGCACGCCGGTCGCCGTCATGTCCATGCGCGCGCGCGCCGGCGCGGTCCAGGCGTTGGTCCAGCCGGGCAGGCGCGCCGCGCGAGTCGAGCTTCTCGACCAGCTCGGCCGTGTCGTGCGCGGCGTCTCCTCGGGCCAGACCAGGCGAGCCCGACGCCACCAGCGGGCCGGCGCGCCAGCTCGAGTACCAGCGCTGCGCGCGGCCGTCTGGGCCACTCCGAGCGCGGCGTAAGGCGGATGGTGGTCTCGGCCATCGAGTAACGGCGCTGGATCGGTGGCCGTCGTCGCGCGGCCGACCTTGCCGAACACCGTGGCGACCTCGCCGAACTGGCCGATCGCGCGGTCCTGCCGCGCGCAGCTGCACGGCCGCTTCGCCCGGCGGCACACCGGGCAGCGTGGTCGGCATGAACAGCAGGTCGCCCTCGTCGATGCGCGGGCAGGAACTCGCCGCCCAGCGTGCTCAGCGATCGGCAGGCAGGACAGCGACCGCGAGCGCCGCCGTGACCAGCGTCAGCGCCGGCCGCCGCAGCGCGAAGTGCACGAACGGGCGATAGATCCTGACCAGACCGCGCGTGAGCGGGTTGTCGAACTCGGGTATCACGCGCCCGCGCAGCGAGACGATCGCGCAGCGCCGGCGCCAGCGGTGAGCGCCACCACCGCGGCCGCGACGATCACCAGCGTCTTGGTGATCGCGAGCGGCTCGCAGCAGCCGCGCCGGTCTCGCCCGTGAACGCGAACACCGGCAGGAAGCTGAGCGCCGTGATCAGCAGCGCCGTCAGGATCGCCGGAGCGAACGACCCGCCGCGCCGATCAGACGCCGCGCGCCGCTCGCCGGCGGATGCGCCGTCGCCAGACGTCTCGAGCCGGCGGTGGCAGGCTTCCAGCGCCACCACGTCGGCGTCGACCGCCATGCCCGAGCGCGATGGCGATGCCGCCCAGGCTCATGATGGTGGCGGAAACGCCCAGCAGCCACATGCCGCCGAAGGTGAGCAGCAGGACCAGCGGCAGCGTCGACCAGGCGGCACGAGCGCGCTGCGCGCGTGCAGCAGGAACATCAGGATCACCAGCACCACGACCGCGACTTCCTCGGCCAGCGCGCGCAGCGAGCGTACGTCCGGCGCGCGTCACCAGATCGAGCCGATCGTAGACCGTGATGATCTCGACGCCCTCGCGGCAGCCGCGGGCGCAGCCCTCGATCGCACGCTTGACGCGCTCGACGAGCGCGGCCGGATCGGCGTCGCGCTTCGCCACCACGATGCCGCCCACCGCAGACAGGACGCCGTTGAAGTCCGCCATGCCGGTCGGGCATATCGCGCGTCAGCTTGCAGATCGGCAACGTCTCCGATGCGCGCGGCGTCGACGCGGCCATCCTGCACGCCAAGCGATAGGCGCGAGCTGCTCGATGTTCTCCGGAACCTGCGCCGCCGGGCTGCAGCGCAGAAACCACAGTCCGTGAAGGCGAGACCTCGCGCGCGCGAGCTGCTCCGGCCGGACTTCCACCAGCGCCTGGCTGACGTCCGCCGCCCACTGACGCGACCTCCGCGACCCCGGGGCATCGGCGAGCGCTGGGGCGAGACACGCCATCCTGTACGTTTCGCAGCCCGCGCATTTTGCGAAAGCGATCCACCAGCACGTATTGAAAGACCCAGCCGGTGCTGGACGCCGCGGGCCCCACCTGCAAGCGGACGTTGCTGCGGCAGCCCCGCGGGCAACGTTTCCCGCACGCTCGAGGATGGCTTGCCGTCCGCGCTCCAGACTCGTGCGGCGACTCGAAGACGACGGCGATATACGCCATGCCGGACATCGAGGCTCCGCGCACTGCGCGTCGCACCGGGGATGCCCTCGAGCGCGCCGGTCAGCACCTTGGTCACGCGGCTCGCGACCTCGATCGCCGGATGCCCCATCCAGTCGGCCACGCAGCATGATCTGGGGATCCGACAGATCCGGAATCGCATCGCGCGAAAGCGAGCGCCGGGCGAGGCTCCCGGCCGAGCGCCAGCAACGAGCGCCGCGGCAATCACGATCCAGTGGCGGCGGGTACACCACGGCTACCACGCGTGGCGATCATTGCATCCGCTCCGGCAATCGCTTCGTGCTGCAGCCGCAGGCGCCGCTCGGCGTCCCCGGAGAACGCGCCGCCGACGACGATCTGCTCGCCGTCCTTGCAGGCCGGCAGAGCACCGCGGCCAGGCCGCGCGAAACGCTGCCGATCCTCGACGCGCGCCGCTTGGTGAGCGCGCCGTCGGCGGCGACGGCCAGGACGTAGGGTCCCGCGGGGCGTACAGCAGCGACGCTCCGAGGGCACGAAACCAGAGCCAGCTCGCTGCGACCCAGCCAGCGGCTCACCAGCTCTCGCCTCGCCCGGCCGCAGCCCGAGAGCCGCGAGCACCTCGAGGCGGAAGCGCACCCGCGACGTCGGCTTGTCCCCACGGCGCCGGCGAGCCGGCGCTCAGGCGCACACCGGCGCCTTCGGCTCCGGCTGCGACGGTGCGGAAGAACAGGCCGTCCGCGCCCGCTGAAAGCCCGGCGAGCTGGTCCTCGCGCGGCACCGCCGTCACCATGCCGTCGCTGTCGGGCTTCAGCGCCGGACGCGCGCCTCGGCGGTGAAAACGCGCCGCTGCGCCGTGCCGATCACCCGGTGCTCTTGCGGCTTCACGGCGGCTCGGTGCGGATGCCCGGCATGGGCAGGCTCGGCGGACACCTCCGCTTTGCTGCGTCTGGTGTGCGTGCCCGGCTTCGCCACGAGGCGCTTGCGCACGTGCACGTGCGCGTGCGCGTGCTTTCTCCAGCGCCAGCCGCGAGCGACCATCTCGTTGAAAACGCGAAGGCCCACACCGTCGCGACGCTCGCCAGCAGCAGCACGACATCAGCCGCCCGGCAGCGACCAGCGGCGTCCTCTTCGACGGCTCCGCGATTCACGCTTCGAGCTCAGGCACCGCTCAGAGTCCTCCTCCTCAGGAAGTAAACAGGAACGACAAAGGCCCCCGGGATGGGATCCGGGGGGCCGTGGCCCTGCGGGCAGGAGTCTGTCCAGAACGCCCTGAAGGAGGCGCGGTCGTGCTGTTCCGCCGTTGGTCGTCTGGATGCGGGAGGCCAGCCTCGATGGCGCGCCGCGTCGGCCGTCAGGTAGCCCCAGTTGTCGTTGCCGCCGTCGCAGACACTCTTTCCGTTGATGAGCAGCTTGCGCCCGTTGCCGTGAAGCTGCTGCGACGAAGGTCCGGGCAGCAGTTCCGACTCGTCGCCGCGTGGCATGAGTCGCGGCGGTACGCGCCGGGTTGCCAGGTGAAGGCCGTGCCGTCCGGCGTACGTGTGAACGCCACCGGGTTCCGGTTGTCACAGCCCGGGCTTACGGCGGCGTCGTCCTCGACCGAGCTCACGCCGGGACCGGACGAAGGCACTGCCTGCCAGCGGAGGTACACGCGACCGAGTCGCTTACTCTCGCCCTGGCAGATCCGACGGCCAGGCAGTTGGCGCCGACCGTGCTGCCGGTGTTGTGCGCTGGAATTGCGGCAGCTGACCCGCAAGGCGAGGTCGCCAGGCAGCGGAAGCTCCACAGCGCCGCAGGTGGTGAGGACCGGCACGTCTGGCTCACTTGCGCCTGGTGCACCTGCCCGGCGCGTACAGACGCAGGCCGGCGTGCAGCACGCGGTCGTTGACCGCAGTAGATGATCTTGCGGCTGCCAAAAGCTGCCGTCGTTGTTCGATGACGCGCTCCAGCGGTCACGGCCTTCGTCTGCCTGGCTTCCGCTGGCTCCGAAGGCACTGAGTGCTACCGTTTGCGCGGCGCACTGAACGCGGTAGCTGAGCGTCGTTGTGGGCGATCACGGTGCACCTGCGAAGGTGGCTGGCGCTCGACTTCCACAGGTTCACCAGGGGCTGCTTGCGCATCCATCGTCGCGAACTGTCTTCGTGCCCCAGGACGTGGGCAGTGCCAGACGTAGCCCCTGCCCGGTGTGCGTTTGTCCTCCGGGAACACCGTCGAGGTCGAGACCGGGCCGCTTTGTTTCCCTCGGCCCGGCGCGACCCGCCGGCCACGAGCTGCTACGGCCGCCCAGCGCGTGACGATGCGCGGTGGTCTGGTTGCCGGGCGTGCGCACCGTGATCCATGCCAGCCGGTCTCGTCGAGCGCGGCGGCGCGCGGATCCGGCGACCCGTCAGAGTATTTCTACGGCGTCAGGTCGAGGACGACCTGCCGCGTCACCGGCCGGTGGCCGTTCAGGATCCTGCCAGATCGCGCGGGTACTCCGCGGCGTTGATCGTCTGGCGCTCCGACCACCTGGAACTCCAGCGGGTGGAGGTGGATCTGGTGGCTCACGCCCGGCCGTGTTGACGAAGCGACCCACTCTTCCGGTCGAGCCGTTGAGCGGGAACTCGGTCGTCGGCGTGAAGTGAACTTCAGGCGGTCGAGCTCGACAGCTGGCGTTACTGCCGCGGTCGTTCGGCACGTGCGGCGTCTTGATCGCGGCGCCCGGGCGTTGAGGGACCGGGCCAGCGCGTACCGGGGTGCAGCGCGACCGCCGTTCAGCACCGTGCGGCGACGACCGGCGCCGAACTGTCCTGCCGCCGCGAAGCGCATGACCTGGTCCAGCGTGCCCGCGCGGTGCCGCCCACGATTGGCGAGGAAGAGTCACCGTCGTGCCCGGCGCACGAGACTGCGAGAAATCGACCCGGGACATCCGCGCGCTCCGTGACGCAGAGGATCACCTGCGTCACCGTCTGCGGCACGCCGGCAGATAGCCGCCGTCGGAGCCGATGATGGTGGGGCAGCGGCACCGCCGCTCCGGCGGCCGCGCCGTTGCGGGAACTCGAGAAGTCCAGAGGCGCCCGTTGCCCGCGGCCAGCATGCGGAGACGAGTACTGCGCGCCGCTCTACGTTCCGGTTCGGCCAGGTCTTGCCGTTGACCAGTACCGCGTTCGCGCGCGTCGCCCGACACTGCCCGTGAAGGCGTTGCCTGCGGTTCCCGCTGGCTCGCGCGGGGGAAGTTGAGCTCGCCGTCGGTGAAGAACTGCCGGTCGAAGACGACCAGCGGGCTCTCGTACTGCCCGCTCGGCAGCGCAGCGAGTTCTGCGCCACCGTCGACGCGGGCTGTTGCCGGTCGCGGATGAAGATAGGCGCGTTCCGACGCTGCCCGCGTAGACGCCGAGGCGCGTCGCTCCCACCACGTGATCGTGATAGAAAAGCTGCGTCCCCGGCTGCTCGATTGGGCATGAAATAGTCGCGCGTCTGAAGGCCGGGCCGCGATGCAGGAGAAGGGCGTGAACCATTCCTCCCGCGGTGCCGTCCATGTGCGGCGCGCCACGCCAGTCCCGTGGGTGTGCGTGACGTGCGCCACCGGGAATTGCGCGTCGGTGGCCAGCCCGGCCGGGAACGGCTGGAACGGCGCCTGGGGCAGTTCCATGGTGCGCCCGGAGTTCGCCCAGTGCAGCGTCGGATCCCACCGGCATGAAGGGTCACGCATCCAGCATGTTGTTGCGCCATACCGGCAGGGTCGGGGGTGTACCGCGGTTGTTCTCGAACACCGGGCCCGGACTTTGCCACGCGGAAGAACTCGGTCTGCGTCGATGCCCGGTTTCCTTCCACCGCGGCCGCCGAGCGCGCGCGCCGTCGTCCATCAGGAAGCGCGAGTCGGCGGCATCTGCTGCCTTGGTGTGCGCGACACCCCAAATCTCGTACTCGTTCGCAGGATGGACTTTGCCGCCTCGCGCGGAGTCGAAGCGTCGGGGCGAATACTCAGCCGAAGGATCGGAACGGCTTTGCGGTCCACACGCACATCGCGCTCGGCGACATCGATCCGTGGCATCGAAGGCGGAACCTGCGTCGGCGGCAGGATTGCCCGCGGGCGGCGGATCGATGTGCCCGCCTCCGCGCGCGGATCGTCTCGACGCGCCTCCTGCGCTCCACGTTTGATACGCGAACCCGGAAACGCCAGCGCGAATACCGAGATGCGCTGAGCGCCCAGTGCTTGCTGATTAGCATCGCCACGATCACCTCCTGGGCGCTTTTTGCTTTTTTCGCAAAAACAAGGACTGGACTACAGTAAGCAGTGGAAACGCGCGTGACGGCAACGAAAGTGTTGTGCCAACGCGTATATCTGGGAAATCTGTGGATGCGAGATTAGAACTCTCGACTGCGCCCGATTTCATCACGCGCGCAAGAATTTTTTTATCTGATCTGCACTGTGCCGCCGCTCTTCGCAGCGCTCGCCTGGCACTAGACAGGCGTCAGCGATCAGGACGGCGAGGGCTACAGACACGCCGGCGAGCGCGCCGCGCGAGTGCGATGTCGCGATGCCAGGGTGCGTGCGCGAACTTCGTTTCCGAAATCCAGAACGACATGCCAAAGCGCAGCGCGCTCTCGCGGCGCGCCGGGAAAGAATCCCCTTCTCGGCGCGCTCGTGGGAGCCGTTGAAGGAAACCGCGCACCAACCGCTGCCGCCGGCGACGCCAGCGCCGCCTGCTTTGCAGCCGCCATCGCCGCGCTGTCGTCCACAAGCGGCAACCGCCACTCGCGGACGGCGCGACGATCGTGGTTTACTCGCCAGGCCGGATCGAGACCCCGTCGTGCGCGCGGGCGACACACTGGACGGCACCTACCGGGTCGAGAGCATCGACCGGCGGCGGACTGGTCCTGAAATGCCTGCCGCTCGGCGGCGGTCAGCAAACCCTGCTTGCCTCGCGGCGCCCGGCACGCCGACGAGGCGGAAAGCGGAAATCGCCCGATCGCCGTTCGTGGCGTCCGGTGCGTCGGCAACCGGAGCGCCGCCGGCGCCGAGCCTGCAGTCTGCCCGGCCCCATTGCTTCGGTGCCGGAGCATCGGACCCGGCCCTCAAAGGAGGAAGATTGAAGGCTTTCACGCGGACGACGGCCGCCGCATCCGGTGCGGCTGCGGCGGCCCGATCGCCGGCGCTGCCTCGCGATCGGCGTGCCGCTCTATTTCGAGGCACGCGGCGCGGTCGCCTGGGAGGACGCCCTCAAGACGAAGTCGCTGCGGGTCCATGCTGCGCGACGCGATCCGGCAAGTTCTACCACGCGTACCGACGACGCGCTATCCCGAAGCGCTGGGCGATCTGGTCGACAAGAAGCGATTACCTGCGCGCCGTTCCGGTCGATCCGCTTTACCGAGAACAGGGGCCTGGGTAGTGATCGCGCCTCCAGGGGTTCATCGGTCAGGGGAAGAATCTTCAGAGCGTGAAGAGCGGCGCCAAAGGGCGGCGCGCAGCGCGGCGCGCGGAGTTCGCGGCACCCTCTGATCCGCTTTCGCGGCGTCTGCGCGGGACTCCGCCACCGCGCCAGCGCCCATGCGCTCGGTTTCGTGGCGCGCAGGAACCCGGCGAACTGCTGGGGCGACTCGCTAGGCCCATGGGCACCTCGACGCGCCCGAGCGCCGTTGAGATGAAACTTGATCCTGGGCGAGAGCCGCTGACCTGCAGCAGCATCGCGTGCAGTTTCGCCGCGATCTCGGGCGACGCGCGCCTTCGGCGCGAACACGCCCGTTCGCCATGATGCCGCCCGCCATCCGCGGGCCCCTGCTCTCCGGCGAGCGTGGGGATCGCCGGAAGAGGCCTCCCACTTTGCCAGCGGCGCCGCGAACCCGGCCAGCAGCCTCGAAAGCTTGCCGCAACGCGCACCTCGCCTGCCACCGTATCGGCGGCGGCACGGTAACGTGACCGAGGTTTCGCCCGCGAGGCGAGGCCCTGGACCGCCGGTGCCCAGGCCACCCTTGTAAAGGCCGGTGCGCCATCCGGATACCCGCTCCGATGCCGCATGAACAGCTCCATCACCAGCCGGTTCCAGTGCTCCCGCGCTGCGGCGAGGCGCGAAAGAGAATCTGCCGGCCATGGTCACTTCCACGTGGAGGCGATCTGGCTGCTGCGCCTCAGCCATGGCAGAACGACGCGATGCCGCGACGCGGCCGCCTCGGCCAGGTCCACGCGATCCTGCGAGCGTACCGGCACTGAAATCGCGCCTGGCGGCATTCCGCACGCGCAGCACACTCTTGGTGCAGAGACTCGGCGATTGATGGCCATCGCGTCGAGAGTTGCGCCAGGAGCAGCGTGCCAGCCAGGTAATCCGCGAAGCGCTCTGCGGCGGCTTTGCCTCGAGCCCGCGTTTGCCGTACGCGCCCGGCCGGTTCTCGATCACGACGTCCTGACCCGCAAGCTGGCTCCAGCGGGGCTCGATCACGCGCGCGAGGTAGTCGGCGGCTCCGCCTTTGGCGAACGGAACGATCAGGCGAATCGGTTTTGCGGGATAGCTGGCCGCGCTTTTCGCCGCGCCTTGCGCCGCGGCGCTCGACGCGAAGCGATTGCGCCGCAGCAGACAAAATACACAGCGCGAGGATTTTCGCCTGCAAGCGCTCTCGCTATCATCGCCGCGCTCCCCTTCCGGATCGGACCAGCGGATAAGGGTTTCGTCGATCCCCAACGCCGGCAGGAAGGCCAATAGTCCATCGGAGAGTGGGCGGGGGTTCCGCAGGGAAGAACTCACATTGACTCGCTGCACGCGATTGACAAAGACCGTATGAGTGGTTTCTAGCGGTCTGCGCTCGGCAAAAGCAGTACCGATGCACGAAAATAAATTTCAAGACTGGCGGACCAGAGGAGGCCCGATGCTTTGAATCCTCGGGGATCCTGTTTGTGGCCTTCATATCGGTGTACGGTCTGTCGCGCGAGACTTCAGCCGTGTCGCTGCCAGGCAGGCGCTCGACCATCGGTTCAAATCCACACATGGTCTCGAACGAGGGTTCAGCGCCTCCAGGAGTTCCGTCGGCGGAGAGCGCTTCACCGCCGCACGCGCCAAGGCCGTGCTGCCTGCCAGGAGAGGCGAGCTGCTCTACCAGCGCGCCGCAAGCGATGATCGCGTTCGCCGACGATCCGCCGAGGCTGGAATCCGCCGTCAAAGGTCAACGAAGCGCTGACGCCGCAAGCCCGCCCACACTCCGCTGGCATGGCGCGGACGCCCAGTTTCGAGCCGCGCCGCCGCGAAGAATCAGATTCTTGAGAGTGCGTGCCGCGCACACCTCCCACTCCCCTGCGAAGCGAGAGGGCAAGCGTCGTTGCAGGAAAATGCCTGCTGGATAGCGGCGCGGAAGTCCGCTTGAGGCGATCGTGCGCGATGGTATGACGCGCACGCAAGCGATGCCGTGCAGCGCGAACGAGGAGAGCCGGAGCTCGGCGGTGGCGCCAGCGCGGATCGGCGCGCCCGGAACGTGACGACGAGAAAATTCGGCGTCCGTCCGGCGCACGCGCCGGGGCTGAGGCTGCCGCCGGCGCGAAGATCGAGCCGGCCGGATTGATACGGTAGTTGAAGCTGCCGCCGTGCCGAGAGAATCGGCCGGCTCTCGCGTTACGACCGAAGCTCGAGCAGCTTGGCATCGAAGCTCAGCGACCCAGCGGCAGCGCGCGCCACCGGCCAGCTCCGAAGTCACCACGCAGCGCGACGGTCGAGACGTATCGCCGGCGCGCGCGCGCTCGGGCCCTTCCAGCGCAGCCGCGCCGGCTTCGGCTCGCCACCAGCGGCCCACCTGCGGGGCTTTGCGCACGCGCCGGCGCTTCCCGGCGGTGCAAAGCGGGCGCGGTCTTCGCTGGCGGCACATCCAGTCCAAGCGCCAGGAGGTGAACGGCGGTTTCTGCCGCGCCACACCGGGCGGCTCGTAGAGCAGCGACGTCACGCCCTCGGCGTTGATCGATTCCCGCGACATACCCGTCGTCCAGCTTCTCGCCGGTGCGCACCGTAAGCGCCCGGTCGCCACGCGAAGCGCTCATGTGCGCCGCGCCTTCGTGCACCACGTGGCCGGCGACACGATACGGCATCGGCGGCGGCGCCGGGGATTTCGCCGGGCGGCACTGCATGGCTCCGCCGCCACCGAAACAGGCGGCGTCAAGGCGCGCCGAAGGCGTGCCCTGCGGCGCACCCATCGCCTCGCGCGCCGGCGGGGTGTCGCGAAGCGGCTCACGCAGCGGGCCGACACGGCCGGGCGCTCGGACTTTCTTGCCTCGGACGCCAGGCCGGCTGGGGCGACGGCGGCTGCAGCATCACCCCCGCGACGCCGCCTGGCACCCGCTGGCGACCAACAATCCGAGGTTCGTAGTTTGCTTTTTTGCGCACGCGCAATCCACGCCAGCTTTCCCTGCCCCCCCGGTAAACCCCCAATCCCCCGCTTCGCAGGGGCCTTTTCCGGCCCAAAACCCCCGTGCCGTGTAACAGTTCAGACCGCAGGGACGGATTCCTTCCTTCGCTGCCTGCTTCCTTGCGGGTGCGCCGACGAAGCGGGCGAGGACGAGCCGGCCTCGTAGAGCAGGCACATCGGCACCGCCAGCATGAACTGCGACAGCACGTCCGGCAGGGTCACCACCGCGGCGACCACGAAGGCGCCGACGATCACGTAGGGGCGCGCGTCGCTGAGCTTCGACGCTGACACGATGCCCGATGCGCACCAGGATGATCACCACGATCGGGATCTCGAAGGTGACGCCGAAGGCGAGGAACATGGTGATGACGAAGCTGAAATAGGCCTCGATGTCGGGCGCCGGCGTGATCGACTTCGGCGCGAAGTCGTGGATGAAGGCGAACACCGCGCCGAACACGAAGTAGTAGCAGAACGCCACGCCGAGCAGGAACAGCACGGTGCTGCGCGACGATCGAGCGGCACCGCGAGCTTCTTCTCGTGCTCGTAGAGGCCCGGGCGCGACGAAGGCCCAGGCCTGGTAGAGCACGTAGGGCAGCGCGACGCATGAACGCCGACCAGCGCCGGTGACCTTCATCGGCACCATGAACGGCGTGATCACGCCGGTGGCGATCATCTTCGCGCCCTCGGGCAGCGCGTGCATCAGCGGCGCGGCGAGGAAATCGTAGATCGCGCCCGACGCCCGGCCAGATGAACAGAAGATCACGAACAGCACCAGCACCGCGCCGACCGCGCGCATCAGCCGCGTGCGCAGCTCGATCAGGTGCGAGATGAAGCTGTCCTGCTCGCTCATGCTAGGCCGGTCTTCTTCCGGGCTGTCTTCGGCGCTGCGGCCGTCCGCGGCTGCGGTCGGCGTCGACCGGCTCGCCGGTGCGCGGCTTCAGCGACTGGCTGATCTCGTCGGCCGTCTTGTTGAGCTCGGCTCTCGGTCTTGTTGATCTCGCTCTGCACCGAAGTTCTCGAAGCCGGACGCCGCCTGCTGCATCGAGTCGCGCATCTTGCGCAGCTCGTCGAGCTCGATCTCGCGGTTGATGTCGGCCTTCACGTCGGCGACGTAGCGCTGCAGCCGGCCGGCCAGGTGGCCGAGCGTGCGCGCGACGCGCGGCAGGCGCTCCGGGCCGATCACGATCAGCGCGACCACCGCCGATCACCATCAGTTCGGAAAAGCCGATGTCGAACATGGGCTCCTAGAGAACAAAAAGGCGCCCAGCGGGCGCCTTGCGTCTGCGACCGGAGCTGCCGGCTCAGGCCTTCGTGCTCGGTCTTGCTCTTGACTTCGCCCTCGACCGTCTTGCCGGTCGACCTGCGGCGCGGCGCCGGCGTCGGCCGCCTTGTCGCCGCCTTCGCGCATGCCGTCCTTGAAGCCGCGCACCGCGCCGCCGAGATCCGCGCCGATGTTGCGCAGCTTCTTGGTGCCGAAGATCAGCATCACGATCACCAGAACGATCAGCCAATGCCAGATGCTGAACGAGCCCATAACTCCTCCTATTTCCTTCTGCATGAAGCATCGGGCCGAGCGGTTCCGGCCCGCCGAGGACGTGCATATGGACATGATACACCTCCTGATGCCCCACCCGCCCGGTGTTGATGATGGTGCGGAAGCCGTCCGCCGGCGCCCGCCTTGCGCGCGAGCTCGCCCGGCCAGCGCCAGCATCTTGCCGAGCGCCGGTGCTGCGCCATGCCGCGCGTCGTAGAGCGTCGGCACGTGCGCCTTCGGGATGATCAGGAAGTGCACCGGCGCCTGCGGCCGGACGTCGTGGAAAGCCAACACATCCTCGTCCTCGTGCAGCTTCTTCGACGGGATCTCGCCGCGCACGATCTTGCAGAAAATGCAGTTCGGATCCGCGCTCATCTTCTTCTTCCGCGCCGCCTTTTCGTCCAGGCCGGAGATGCCCTCGCGCCGGTGCAGCTCGGCCAGCACGTCGCCGCGGCCCCAGGCCGTGGCGCGCGAGCAGCGATCATGCAGTGGAACCACAGGTCGGCGGTCTCGCGCACCAGGTGCAGCCGGTCGCCGCTCTTCGCGGCGAGCACCGTCTCGGTCGCTTCCTCGCCGATTTTCTTCAGCACCGCGTCCTCGCCCTCGGCGAGCAGCTTCGCGACGTAGGATTTCTCGGGATCGCGCGCTCTTGCGCTCCTCGATGGTCGCGGCGATGCGTTCCAGCGTATCGTCAGTCCGGTTTCATTTTTCTGTAGATGAGCGCCGGATCCTTGAGCACCGGATCCGTCGTCACCCATCTCCCGTTCTCGAGTTTGCGGAAAAAGCAGCTCTCGCGCCCGGTGTGGCAGGCGATGCCGCCCGACCTGCTCCACCTTGCAGCAGGATCGCGTCGGCGTCGCAGTCGAGGCGCAGCTCGCGCACCTTCTGCACGTGGCCGGACTCCTCGCCCTTGCGCCAGAGCTTGCTTGCGCGAGCGCGACCAGTAGACCGCCTCGCCGCGCTCTCGCGGTCTGCTGCGAGCGCCTCGCGGTTCATCCAGGCGACGCGTCAGCACTCTGCCGGTCGACGAAGTCCTGCGCGACCGACGGCGACCAGGCTCGTGCTCGTTCCAGGGCACTTCGTCGAGCCAATCCTCACAAGCCGCACCTCGATGCCGCGGCGACTGCATGTGCTCCTTCGCCTGCCGCACGGTGAAATCGCCGAAGTGGAACACGCTCGCCGCGAGCACCGCGTCGGCGCGGCCCTCGAGCACGCCCTCGGCGAAGTGCTCGCGCGTGCCGACGCCGCCCGAGGCGATCACCGGCACGCCGCACCGCGTCGCGACACCGCGCGCGTCAGCGCGAGGTCGAAGCCGTCGCGCGTGCCGTCGCGGTCCATGCTGGTGAGCAGGATCTCGCCCGCGCCGGCCTCCGCCATGCGCCGCGCCCAGTCGACCGCGTCCAGGCCGGTCGGCTTGCGGCCGCCGTGGGTGAAGACCTCCCAGCGAAGCGCCGTTCTTCTTGGCGTCGATCGCGACCACGATGCACTGGTTGCCGACGATGCCGGACGCCTCGCGCACCAGCTCCGGGTTCTGCACCGCGGCGGTGTTGATCGACACCTTGTCCGCGCCGGCGTTGAGCAGGCGCCGCACGTCCTCGACCTTGCGCACGCCGCCGCCGACGGTGAGCGGAATGAAGACCTTGCGCGGCCACCGCCTCGATCACGTGCAGCAGGATGTCGCGCTCGTCGGAGCTCGCGGTGATGTCGAGGAAGGTGAGCTCGTCGGCGCCCTCGCCGTCGTAGCGCGCGGCGATCTCGACCGGGTCGCCGGCGTCGCGCAGCTCGACGAAATTGACGCCCTTCACCACCCGGCCCGCGGTGACGTCGAGGCAGGGGATCACCCGCTTGGCCGAGGCCCATCGCTCATGCCTTGCTTCGCCAGTCGGCCTCGGTCGTGCGGCGCGCCTGCGCCTTCTTCAGGTCGAGCTTGCCTTCGTAGAGCGCGCGGCCGGCGATCGCGCCGATCACGCCTTCGGGCACCAGCTTCGCGCAGATCGCCTGCACGTCCTTGATGCTGTTCAGGCCGCCGCGAGGCGATGATCGGCGTCTTGATCGCCTGCGCGAGCTTGAGCGTCGCCTCGATGTTGACGCCGGTCATCATGCCGTCGCGGCCGATGTCGGTGTAGATCAGCGCCTCGATGCCGTACTCCTCGAACTTCTTCGCCAGGTCGACGACGTCGTGGCCGGTCATCTTCGACCAGCCCTCGACCGCCACCTTGCCGTCCTTCGCGTCGAGGCCGGCGATGATGTGGCCGGGAAACGCGTAGCAGGCGTCCGACAGGAAGCCGGGGTTCTTCACCGCCGCGGTGCCGATGACGACGTAGCGTCACGCCGGCGTCGATGTAGCTCTCGATGGTGTCGAGGTCGCGGATGCCGCCGCCGAGCTGGATCGGCAGCTTGCTCGCCGACCGCGGCGATCATGTCGCGGATCACCTTCTCGTTCTTCGGCCGGCCGGCGACCGCGCCGTTCAGGTCGACGATGTGCAGGCGCTTCGCGCCCTGCGCGGCCCAGTGCCTGGCCATCGCCACCGGGTCCTCGGAGAACACGGTGGCCGAATCCATGTCGCCCTGCTTCAGGCGCACGCAGCGGCCGTCCTTCAGGTCGATTGCGGGAATGATGAGCACGGCGGTGCTCGCGAAGTCTCGGAGTCAGCGTCAGGGACGCCAGTGCACGAAGTTGGAGAGCAGCTGCAGGCCGGCGGACTGGCTTTTTCGGGGTGGAACTGGACGGCGAAAATGTTATCCCGCGCCACCGCGCAGGTAAAGGGCGACGCCGTAGACGCAGGTCGCCGGCGGTCAGCGACGCGATCGCGCGGCGCCGGGTAGTAGCTGTGCACGAAATAGAAGCGGCTGCGGTCGGCGATGCCCTCCCACAGCGGGTGCGGCCGCGCCTGGAGCACCTCGTTCCAGCCCATGTGCGGGATCTTCGAGCCCCGGCGCGCCGAAGCCGCGGCACGCGGCCCGGCGAGCAGGCCGAGCCCGGGCGTGTCGCCCTCCTCGCCGCGCTCGAACAGCATCTGCAGGCCGATGCAGATGCCGAGGAAAGGCTTGTCGCGCGCCGCCGCGATCACCGCCTCGCGCGCGCCGCTCGCCGCGAGCTGGCGCATGCAGTCGGGCATCGCGCCCTGGCCGGGCACGACCACCCGATCGGCGGCGCGGATCGCGTCGCGGGTCGGCGGTCACGCAGAACCTCGGTCCTCGGGCGCGACATGCTCCAGCGCCTTCGACACCGAGCGCAGGTTGCCCATGCCGTAATCGACGACGGCGATGTTCAAGTCTAGAGCGAGCCCTTGGTCGGAGGGCACGGTGCCGGCGGCGCGCGGATCGGGCTCGGCGGCCATGCGCAGCGCGCGCGCGAACGCCTTGAACATCGTCTCGCACTGGTGGTGCGCGTTGTCGCCGCGCAGGTTGTCGATGTGCAGCGTCACCTGGGCGTGGTTGACGAAGCCCTGGAAGAACTCGTGCACCAGGTCGACGTCGAACTCGCCGATCAGCGCGCGCGTGAACTTCGACGTGGTACTCGAGCCCGGGCCGGCCGGAGAAGTCGATCACCACGCGCGACAGCGCCTCGTCGAGCGGCACGTAGGCGTGGCCGAAGCGGCGCACGCCGGCCTTGTCGCCGATCGCCTTGGCGAACGCCTGGCCGAGCGTGATGCCGATGTCCTCGACGGTGTGGTGGCGCGTCGATGTGCAGGTCGCCCTTGGCCTCGATCTCGAGGTCGAGCATGCCGTGGCGCGCCACCTGGTCGAGCATGTGCTCGAGGAACGGCAGGCCGGTCGAGAGCTTCGCCACGCCCTTGCCGTCCAGGTTGAGCTTCACCCGGATCTGCGTTTCCTTGGTGTTGCGCGTGACTTCAGCGGTTCTCATGTCAGTGCTTCGCGCAAGTGCAGTGAGCAGTATACGGTTTTCATCCGGCGTGCCGACGGTGATGCCGCAGGCAGTTCGCGCATGAGCGCCGGCCGTGGAGGTTCTTCACCAGCACGCCCTGCGCCTTCGAGCGACTCGAACGCGCGCGTCCGGCGTCGCGCGCACGCGCACCAGGAAGAAATTCGCCTCCGACGGAAAGACCGTCACGCCCTGCAGCGCGCTTCGAGCGCTTCGGCCGCAGCTTTCGACGCTCTCGGCGCGCATCGTCGCCGCCTGCTCCTCGAGCACCTCCAGTTGCTCGCAGCATGAATGATCGCCGCCGCCTGCGTCAGCACGTTGACGTTGTAGACGGCTGAGCGCACCTTGTTGAACTGCTCGATCCACTCCGGGCCGCGCCGCGACGATAGCCCAGGCCGGATTCCGGCCAGGCCGAGCTTCGAGACGGTGCGCATCACCACCAGGTTCCGAAACTCGGCGAGCCGCGGCATGAAGCGTCTTGCCGCGCGAACGGCGTGGTAGGCCTCGTCGAGCACCACCAGGCCCGGCGCGCGCGCGGATGATGCTGCACGATGTCGGCTTCCGGGTAAACGCGTTGCCGGTCGGGTTGTTCGGGTAGGCGATGCACACGAGCGCGGGCTTCTCCTTCGCGCATCGCCTGCGAGGAACGCCTCCGGCATCGAGCGAAAATCCTCGCGCAGCGGCACGCCGACGACGCGCATGCCGGTAGAACAGTCGCGTGCATCGAGTACATCGCGAACGTCGGCGCCGGCGCCATCACCACCGCGCCGGGCGCGCGCGACCGCGGCGGTGACGATACTGGATGCAGCTCGTCCGAGCCGTTGCCGAGCAGCACGTCGCATGCCCGCCGGCACGCTGCATCACTTGCGCGCGATCAGCGCGCGCAGCTCGTGCGCCGTCGGGATCCGGATAGCGGTTGAGCTCGACGCCGCGACAGCGCCTCGCCGAGCTCGCGGCGCAGCTCTTCCGGCAGCCGGATACGGGTTCTCCATCGCGTCGAGCTTCACCATGCCCGTTGGCATCGGCGACGTGATAGGCCTGCATGCGCGAGGATCTCCGGCCGGATCGAGGTCCTGCGGGCTTCATCTGAACCGTCATCTCGGCGGCGCTGCGCGTGCGCGGACAGTCCTTCGCCTTCGCGCGAGCGTCGTCGGCGATGCTTGCCCGAGCGTGACGCGCGCCGTCGCTGCGACACGCCGATCAGGCTGGTGCGCTTCTGGAAATCGTAGACGCCGAGCGGCGAGGAAAAGCGCGCCGTTCCGGCGGTCGGCAGCACGTGGTTCGGGCCCGGCGCAGTAGTCGCCGATCGCCTCCGAGCTCCAGCGGCCGAGGAAGATCGCGCCCGCGTGCCGCAGCTTCGGCAGCGAGCGTTTCAGGTTCCTCGACCGGCGAGCTCCAGGTGCTCGGGCGCGATGCGGTTCGCGATCTCGCAGGCCTCCTCGAGGTCGCGCGTCAGGATCAGCGCGCCGCGCGCCTTCAGCGAGGCGGCGATGACGCCTTTCCTGCGGCATGTCCGGCAAGCAGCCTGTCGATCGACGCCGCGACCGCATCGAGATAGCGCGTCGTCGGGCGAGAGCAGGATCGCCTGCGCCGACTCGTCGTGCTCGGCCTGCGAGAAGAGGTCCATCGCCACCCAGTCGGCCGGCGTCGAGCCGTCGCCGATGACCAGGATCTCCGAGGGCCCGGCGACCATGTCGATGCCGACCTCGCCGAACACCTGGCGCTTCGCCTCGGCGACGTAGGCGTTGCCGGGACCCGACGATCTTGTCCACGCGCGGCATCGCTTGCGTGCCGTAGGCGAGCGCGCCGATCGCCTGCGCGCCGCCGATGCCGATCACGCGGTCGACGCCGGCGAGCGCCGCCGCCGCGAGCACCAGCGGATTCGGGTTCGGGCTCACCATCACGATCTCGCGCACGCCGGCGACCTTCGCCGGCACGGCGTTCATCAGCACCGAGGACGGATAGGCCGCCTTGCCGCCGGGCACGTAGAGGCCGACGCGGTCGAGCGGCGTCACGCTGCTGGCCGAGGCGCGTGCCGTCGGCTTCGGTGAACTGCCACGACTCCTGGAGCTGCTTCTCGTGGAAGGCCCTGATGCGCTCGTGCGCGCGCTGCGCAGCGCTTCGGCCTGCTCGCGCGGAATGGCGCTTCGAGACTTCGCTGAGCGAGAAACTCGCTTCGGCGACACGCCGTCGAACTTCTGCGTGTACTCGCGCACCGCGGCGTCGCCGCGCTTGCGCACGTCGGCGAGGATCTTGCGCACGGCCTTCTGCACCGCCGGATCCTGCGCCGCGTCGTAGCGCGTCAGCGCCGCGAGCTTCGCGTCGAAGCCCGGCGACGCGGGTCGAGAGGCGGCGCAGCTTCATCGCGCACCGCCTTGGCGAACGCGTCGATCAGCGGCTGCAGCTCGGCGCGCGCGCGTCTTCAGCGCCGCCTGGTTGACGATCAGGCGCGCCGACACCGGCATGATCTCCTCCACCGCGACCAGGTCGTTCGCCTTCAGCGTCTTGCCGGTGGCGACCAGGTCGACGATCGCGTCGGCGAGGCCGGTCAGCGGCGCGAGCTCCATCGAGCCGTAGAGGCTGGATCAGGTCGACGTGCACGCCCTTGGCGGCGAAGTGCTCGCGCGTGATGTTCACGTACTTGGTCGCGACGCGCAGGCGCGCGCCCTGGCGCACCGCGCCTGCGTAGTCGAAGCCGCGGCGCACCGCGACCATCATGCGGCAGCGTGGCGATGCCCAGGTCGACCGGCTGGTAGAGGCCCTCGCCGCCGTGCTCGACCAGCACGTCGCGGCCGGCGATGCCGATGTCGGCGCCGCCGTGCTGCACGTAGGTCGGAGTGTCGGAGGCGCGCACGACGATCAGGCGCATGTCGCGCCTGTTCGTGCCGATGACGAGCCTGCGGGAGGTGCCGGGGTCCTGCCTAGGCCGGATACCGACGCGCGCGAGCAAGCGGCGCGGTCTCGTCGAAGATCCGCCCCTTCGACAGCGCAATGCTGATGCTCGCCATGTGCCATATCCGACGCGTCGGTGTCCGGTGCAGGGGCGGATTCTACACGCAACGCTGATCTGACGCGCTCGATCGCGCGCGCCGAGCGCGCCGAGCTTCGGTCTCGAGCGCCTCGTAGCCGCGGTCGAGGTGGTAGATGCGGTCGACGATCGTCTCGCCGTCGGCGACCAGGCCGGCGATCACCAGGCCGGCCGAGGCGCGCAGGTCGGTCGCCATCACGGTCGCGCCCTGCAGCTGCGGCGACGCCGCTGCACCACCGCGGTGTTGCCCTGGATCGCGATCTCGGCGCCGAGGCGCTGCAGCTCGAGCGCGTGCATGAAGCGGTTCTCGAAGATGGTCTCGGTGATCGACCGCGGTGCCGTTGCCGATCGCGGCGAGCGCCATGAACTGCGCCTGCATGTCGGTGGCGAAGCCGGGATAGGGCGCGGTGCGCACGCTCACGGAATTCGGCTGCCCGGCGGCTTCGATCTCGATCTGCCGGTCCCGGTCGCGGATCGTCGCGCCCGCCTCGCGCAGCTTCTCCAGCGTTGCATCCAGCGTCTCGGGCGCGGCGTCGAGCAGCCTCGACCTTGCCGCCGGTCGCGGTCACCGCCGCGAGGTAGGTGCCGGTCTCGATGCGATCCGGCATGACGCGGTGCTCGGCGCCGCCGAGCGAGCGCACGCCGTCGATGCGGATCACGTCGCTGCCCGCGCCCTCGATCTTCGCGCCCATCGCGATCAGGCAGCGCGCGAGGTCGACGACTTCCGGCTCGCGCGCGGCGTTCTCGATCACGCGTCGTGCCCTCGGCGAGCGTCGCCGCCATCATCAGGTTCTCGGTGCCGGTCACGGTGACCATGTCCATGACGATGCGCGCGCCGCGCAGCCGCTCGCGCGCGCGCCTCCGATGTAGCCGTGCTCGACCTCGATGGTCGCGCCCATCGCCTGCAGGCCCTTCAGGTGCTGGTCGACCGGGCGCGAGCCGATGGCGCAGCCGCCCGGCAGCGAGACGCGGGCTCGGCCGCAGCGCGCGAGCAGCGGCCCGAGCACCAGCACCGAGGCGCGCATGGTCTTCACCAGCTCGTAGGGCGCCGTCGGGTCCGTGATGTTTGCGCCGCAGCGACGAGCTCGATCTGTCGGTGCGCTCGACCTCCACGCCCATCTGCGCCGAGCAGCTGCGCCATGGTGGCGACGTCCATCAGGCGCGGCACGTTGCGTCAGCGCGAGCTTGCGCTCGGTGAGCAGCGCGGCGCACATGATCGGCAGCGCGGCGTTCTTCGCGCCCGAGACGCGGACCTCGCCCTCGAGCGCGCCGGCCGCCGCGTGATCTTCAGCTTATCCAGCGGCGCCACTCCTCGGGCGTGAGGGTGCGCATCGACAGCGCGTGGATCTCCTCGCGCATGCGCTCGCCGAGCGCGGCGTAGACCAGCTGGTGGCGCTGCACGCGGCTCTTGCCGGCGAACGCCGCCGAGACGACCAGCGCCTGGAAATGCTGCCCGTCGCCCATCGACCTCGACGTGCTCGCAGGCGAGGCCCGACTCGATGCCGGCTCTTCACGCTTTCGGGGGTCACCATGCTCAGTGCCTCAGTTTGTAGCCGGACTGCAGAAGTTTCAGGGTCAGCAACGATACGGCAAAAAGCTCGCCGCGACCACCGCCAGGCTCGCCAGCGGCGGAAAGTCCGAGACGGCCGAAGAAGCCGTAGCGGAAGCCGTCGATCATGTAGAAGAACGGGTTGGCGTGCGACAGGCGCTGCCAGAACTCGGGCAGCGAATGGATCGAGTAGAACACGCCCGAGAGGAAGGTGAGCGGCAGGATGAGGAAGTTCTGGAACGCGGCGAGCTGGTCGATCTTCTCGGCGCAGATGCCGGCGATCAGGCCGAGCGCGCCGAGCAGCGCCGCGCCGAGCACGCGCGAAGCCGAGCACCCAGAGCCGGCGCCACCAGCCGCAGGTCGACGAACCAGACCGTGACGAGCAGCACGCCCGCGCCCACCACCAGGCCGCGCACCACCGAGGCGAGCACGTAGGCGGCGAAGAACTCGAGATAGGAGATCGGCGGCAGCAGCATGAAGACGATGTTGCCGGTGATCTTCGACTGGATCAGGCTCGAGGAGCTGTTGGCGAAGGCGTTCTGCAGCACGCTCATCATCACCAGGCCCGGGACCAGGAACGAGGCGTAGCGGCACGCCGTCGTAGACGCTGCACCCGGCCGGTGAACGCGTAGCCGAAGATGACGAGATAGAGCAGCGCGGTGAGCACCGGCGCGGCGACGGTCTGCATCGCCACCTTCCAGAAGCGCAGCATCTCCTTGGCGAACAGCGTCCAGAAAGCTGGTCATGCAGCGTTCTTCGCGAGTGACGCGCAGGAACACCTGCTCGAGGTCCGGGCGGCTCCAGCTCGAGGTCCGCGATCTCGACGCCCTCCAGCGCGCAGGCGGCGCGAGCTGCGGCTCGAGGTCGGCGTAGCCCGCGAGCTCGAGCGTGAACTGGCGCGCCGTCGCGCGCGACCACGCGCGCAGTCGTGCGCGAGCCGCCGAAGCGCGCCAGCAGGTTGCGCGTCGAGTCGAGCGCGACGATCCGCCCGGCCTTGAGCATGGCGATGCGGCTGCAGTGCGCCTCGGCCTCCTCCAGGTAGTGGGTGGTGAGCACGATGGTGTGGCCGTCGCGGTTGAGCCGCGCGCACGAACTGCCACAGGCCCTGGCGCAGCTCGACGTCGACGCCCGCGGTCGGCTCGTCGAGCACGATCACCGGCGGCTTGTGCACCAGCGCCTGCGCCACCAGCACGCGCCGCTTCATGCCGCCGGAGAGCGCGCGCATGTTGACGTCGGCCTTGGCGGTGAGGTCGAGGTGGTGCATCACCTCGTCGATCCAGCGCGTCGTTGTCGCGGATGCCGAAGTAGCCGGACTGGATGCGCAGCGTCTCGCGCACGGTGAAGAACGGATCGAACACCAGCTCCTGCGGCACCACGCCGAGCAGGCGGCGCGCGCGCCGGTAGTCGGCGACCACGTCGGCGCCCATGACGCGCGACCTGGCCGGCGTCGGCGCGCACCAGGCCGGCGACGACGTTGATCAGCGTGGTCTTGCCGGCGCCGTTCGGCCCGAGCAGGCCGAAGAACTCGCCCTCCTCGACCGCGCAGGCTGACGCCGGTCGAGCGCGCCAGCGACGCTGCCGTCCCGTAGCGCTTCTCGACGTCGCGGACTTCTATCGCGTTCAGTGGAGCGGCAGGAGAGTCGTGCACGCCGTACAGGCGGGCGATGGTCTGCAGCGATTCGGGCAGGTTGGAGAAGGTGATCGCCGCGCCCGAGGCGCTTGGCGTCGCGCAGCCAGGCGAGGCAGCAGCGCGAGCGCCGCCGAGTCCATTTCCGTCACCTCGCCGAGGTCGACGCTGCGCACGCCTTCGCCGAGATGGCGACGGCCTTCCTCGAGCAGGCCGGCGACGTTGGCGAGCGTCACCGGACCGCTCACCATCGATGCGGCCGCCTTCGCGCCGGATCACGACTTCTTCTCGCCGCCGTCGAGCGAGCGGTTCTTCGCGCTCAGGTTCTTGATCAGGCCGTCGATGCCCGACTCGCGCACCAGGTTGGCTGAACTCGGTGCGGTAGTTGGCGACCAGGCTGACGCCGCCGACCATCACGTCGTAGACCTTCCAGCCCGACGGCGGTCTTCTCCATGCTGTAGTCGATCGGCACCGGCTGCGTGCCGGGCTGCAGCACGCGCACGTTGACCGTGACGTCGGTGTCGCTCGGCTGCGCGCGCAGCGGCCGGAAGTCGAACTTCTGGTCGCTGTAGGCCGCGAGCGCGCTGGCGTAGGTGCGCACCAGCAGCGTCTTGAACTCCTCGGTGACGCGCTTCTTCTGCTCGGGCGTCGCCTTGTTCCAGCTCTGGCCCATCGCCAGCGCGGCCATCGAGGTGAAATTGAAGTGCGGCAGCACCTTGTCGTCGATCAGGCCGATCAGCTTGGCGCGGTTGCCGCCGACGGATCTCCTTGTCCTTGGCGATCAGATCGACGACTTCGAGCGTCACGTTCTTCACCAGCACGTCGGGCGGCGTCAGCGTCCTGCGCCTGCGCGAGCGCCGAGCAGAACGCGCGAGTCAGCAGTAGCTATGGGTCTTGGTCATGGGCGTTCTCCCGGCCGCGATGTTATCAACGTCCTGCCGCTCGCGCGGGTTGACCCTCGACTCGGGCTCGGCGCTCGCGCGGCGGCCGGCCGTCGTAGATCAGGCTGCGGCGGCGCTGCAGGTAGGCGTCGCGCTGGAACACGTAGCGTGTCGAGCGCCGCCTCCTCGAGCATGCGGCTCGCATCGAGCAGGTCGGCGCGCGCCTGAACGACCCGCAGCGCCCAGAGCGGCGTAGCTCGAAGTCCTTGTCGCCTCACGCCGGTCATCGGATCGAAGTAGTAGTCGAGCCCGAGTGCCGATGCCGTCGCGCAACGTTGCTCGAGCCCGAGGAGCGGCAGCACCAGGTACGGCCCCGCGGCGACGCCCCAGCGGCCGAAGGTCTGGCCGAAGTCCTCGTTGTGCTTCTCGTAGCCCATGTCGGTGGCGACGTCGTGCGATGCCGAACAGGCCGATCGTGCTGTTGAAGCCGAAGCGCACCCAGTCGAAGAACCCGTCCTCGAACTTGCCCTGCAGGATGTTGTTGCACGCCGATCATCGGGTCGGCGATGTTGGCGAAGAAGTTGCGCACGCGGTCGCGGATCTCGCCGGGCACGCAGTTGCGGTAGCCGGTGGCGACCGGCCGCGCGATCACCAGCTGTCGAGCCTGTCGTTGAAGCGGTAGACGCCGCGGTTCAGGCCCTCGAGCGGGTCGCGCGGATCGCCGCCGGTGGTCGCGCAGCCGCTGACGGCGAGCGCGAGCAGCGCAGCCGCAGAGCCCGCGCAACCTCACTTCGCGGGTTCCTTGGCCGGCTCCTTCGTCTTCGGCCGCCTTGCTGAACAGGAACTGGCTGATCAGGTTCTCCAGCACCACCGCCGACTGCGTCAGGCGGATGCGGTCGCCCTGCTTGAGCATCACGCCGTCGCCGCCCGCCTCCAGGCCGATGTACTGCTCGCCGAGGATGCCCGAGGTGAGGATCTTGGCGCTGGTGTCGCGCGGAAACTGGTAGGCGCGCGTCGAGGTTCGAGCGTGACGATCGCCTCGTAGGTCTCGTTGTCGAAGCGGATCTCGGCGACGCGGCCGACCACCACGCCGGCGCTCTTCACCGGCGCCGCGCACCTTGAGGCCGCCGATGTTGGCGAACTTGGCCTGCACCTGGTAGGTCTTGGCGGTCGAGAACGAGGCGAGGTTGCCGACCTTGAGCGCGAGGAACAGCAGCGCCGCCGAAGCCGGCGGCGACGAAGACGCCGACCCACAGGTCGATGGTCGAGCGATTCATCAGTGCATTTACCTCCGGTGAACATGAGCGCGGTCAGCACGAAGTCGAGCGCGAGGATGGCGAGCGAGGACGTGACCACGGTGCGCGTGGTCGCGCGCGACACGCCCTCGGCGGTGGGCGGCGCGTCGTAGCCCTCGAACACCGCGATCCAGGTGACGGCGACGCCGAACACCACGCTCTTGATCACGCCGTTCAGGATGTCGTCGCGCACAGTCGACCGCCGCCTGCATCTGCGACCAGAACGCGCCGGCGTCGACGCCGATCAGCTGCACGCCGACCAGGTAGCCGCCGAAGATGCCCATCGCGCGAGAACAGCGCCGCGAGCAGCGGCATCGAGATCACGCCGCCCCAGAAGCGCGGCGCGACCACGCGCGCGATCGGGTCGACCGCCATCATCTCCATCGCCGAGAGCTGCTCGGTCGCCTTCATCAGGCCGATCTCGGCGGTGATCGCCGAGCCGGCGCGGCTGGCGAACAGCAGCGCCGGCGACCACCGGGCCGAGCTCGCGCACCAGCGACAGCGCCACCAGCACGCCGAGCGCCTCGGACGCGCCGTAGCGCTGCAGCGTCTCGTAGCCCTGCAGCGCCGAGCACCATGCCGACGAACAGGCCCGACACCAGGATGATGACCAGCGACAGCACGCCGGCGAAATAGATCTCGCGCGATGGTCAGGCGGAAGCGGCGCAGCGCCGTGCCCGAGTGCAGCAGCAGGTAGAACGAGGAAGCGGCTGGCGAAGCCGAGCCGCCAGATCGACGAGGTCACGGTGCGCCGAGGCGCTCGAGGCGCGCGCGCAGGCGTGCCGATCATGCACGCTCAGCTCGCCGCCAGCTCGAGATCGGCGCCGTACGGCCGGCGCCGGGTAGTGGAACGGCACCGGCCCGTCGGTCTTGCCGTTGCACGAACTGGTTGACGAACGGCTCGGCGCTGCGCGCGGATCTCGTCCGGCGTGCCCTGCGCGATCGACGCTGCCGTCGGCCATGAAGTAGACGTAGTCGACGACGTCGAAGCGCCTCCTGCACGTCGTGCGTGACGATGATCGAGGTCGCGCCCGAGCGAGTCGTTGAGCTCGCGGATCAGGCGCACGATGACGCCGAGCGAGATCGGGTCGAGGCCGGTGAACGGCTCGTCGTAGAGGATCAGCTGCGGATCGAGCGCGATCGGCGCGCGCCAGCGCCACGCGCCGCGCCATGCCGCCCGAGAGCTCGGTCGGCATCAGCTGCGCGGCGCCGCGCAGGCCGACCGCGTCGCAGCTTCATCATCACCAGGTCGCTGCATCAGCTCCTCGGGCAGGTCGGTGTGCTCGCGCAGCGGGAAGGCGACGTTCTCGAACACCGACAGGTCGGTGAACAGCGCGCCGAACTGGAACAGCATGCCCATCTTGCGGCGCATCGCGAACAGGCCGTCGCGGTCGAGCTCGCGCGGCGTCGTGGCCGAGCACGCGCGCCGTGCCGGCGCTCGGCCTGTAGCGCGCCCATGATGATGCGCAGCAGCGTGGTCTTGCCGCAGCCCGACTGGCCCATGATGCCGACCACCGAGCCGCGCGGGATGGCGAGGCGAGACGTCGCGCAGCACCGGGCGCGCGGCGTCGTAGCCGAACGACACGTTGCGGATCTCGACGATGGATCGACAGCATCAGGCGGGAGAAGACTGCGGCACGGCGTAATATTATCGCCCATGACGGAGGCCATCCGGAATGGCGGCGGTGCGCGATCAGCGCGCTCGTCAAGCGCTACGGCGGCGTCGCGGCGCTCGGCGGCGTCGATCTCGAGGTCGCCGCGGGCGAGGCGTTCGGCCTGGTCGGCGCGAACGGCGCCGGCAAGACCACGCTCATCCGCTGCCTGCTCGACCTTGCCGCGTCGCGACGCGGGCACGATCGAGCTATTCGGCGTCGCGCCGCGCAGGCCCGCGCGCAGGCGCCGGCTCGCCTACCTTCCCGGAGCGCTTCGTGCCGCCGCACTACCTGCGCGGCGCGGAGTTCCTGCGCGCCATGCTCGAGCTCGGCGGCGAGCGCTACGACGCGCGCGCGCGCGGCGCGGCTGCTCGACGAGCTCGAGCTGGAGCGCAGCGCGCTCGAGCGCCCGGTGCGCAGCCTGTCCAAGGGCATGACGCAGAAGCTCGGCCTCGCCGCGTGCTTCCTCGCTGCCGCGCGACCTCTACCTGCTCGACGAGCCGATGAGCGGCCTCGACCCGGCCGCGCGCGTCGCGGTGAAGTCGGTGCTGCGCCGGCTCGGCGGCGAGGGCCGGACGCTGTTCTTCACCTCGCACGTGCTCGCCGACGTCGAGGAGCTGTGCTCGTCGCTCGCGGTGCTCGATCGCGGCCGGGTGCGCTTCCGCGGCTCGCCCGCGGCGCTGTGCGAGCGCTACGCGCGAGCCGCGGCCTGGAAGCCGCCTTCATGAGGTGCATCCGTGATCGACGCACGCCAGCTGCAGCGCGCCTGAAGCGCAGGCCGCGCGCTGCTGGTCGTCGACGACGACCCGCTGATCACCGACACGCTCGCCTTCGCGCTCGGCACGGACTACGAGGTGTACGCCTGCGACTCGCGCGCGCACGCCGATCGAGCTGCTGCGCCAGCTGCCCGCGCCGCCGCCGCTCGCGCTGGTCGACCTCGGCCTGCCGCCGGCGCCGCACTCGCCCGACGAGGGCTTCCAGCTGATCGCCGACCTGCTCGCGCATTCGCCGGCGCATGAAGATCTTCGTGCTGTCGGGCCAGAACGACGCCGCGAACGCGCGCCACGCGCGCGCGCTCGGCGCCTGGGAGTTCATCGCCAAGCCGAGCGACCCCGGCGCTGCTGAAGCGCTCGCTCGCGCGCGCGCTCGGAGCTGCCGCCGCGCCGAGCGAGGCCGAGCTGGTGGGCGCGAGCCCGGCGCTGGCCAAGCTGAAGAGCCAGATCGCGCAGTTCGCCGCCTCGCCCTACTCGGTGCTGATCGAGGGCGAGTCGGGCAGCGGCAAGGAGCTGGTCGCCGCGAGCCTGCACCGCCTCTCGCCGCGCGCCGGCCAGCCCTACCTCACGCTCAACTGCGCGGCGATCGCGCCGACGCTGGTCGAGCCGACGCTGTTCGGCTACGTGAAGGGCGCCTTCACCGGCGCGACGCGCCAACAAGTCCGGGCTACTTCGAGGACGCGCAGGACGGCACGCTGTTCCTCGACGAGATCGGCGAGCTGCCGCTCGAGCTGCAGGCGAAGCTGCTGCGCGTGCTGGAGAACGGCGAGTACCAGCGCGTCGGCGAGACGCAGCGGCGCATCTCGCGCTGCCGCGTCATCGCCGCCACCAACCGCGACCTGCGCCAGCGACGTGCGCAAGGGCGCGTTCCGCGCCGACCTCTACCACCGCCTGTCGGTGTTCACGCTCGAGCGTGCCGCCGCTGCGCGAGATGGACGGCGACAAGCTCGCTGCTGCTCGAGCACTTCCGCCGCTTCTACGCCGCGCAGGCCGGCGTGCAGCCGTTCGAGCTCGACGCGCAGGCGCCAGCGCGCTGGCAGCGCTACGACTTTCCCGGCAACGTGCGCGAGCTGCGCAACATCGTGATCCGCCTCACCACCAAGTATCGCCGGCCAGCGGCTGTCGGCACGCCGAGCTCGAGCCCGAGCTCGACCTCGAGACGCGCTGCCCAGCCGCGGCCGAGGCGCGGCGGCGCGATCGTCGAGCAGGCGCAGCGCCAGCTCGAGCGCGCCGGCGCGTTCAGCCTCGACGAGACGCTCAAGGCCTGGGAGCGCGGCTACATCGAGGCGGCGCTGCGCCTGACGCGCGGCAACGTCAGCCAGGCGGCGAAGCTGCTCGGCGTCAACCGCACCACGCTCTACAGCCGGATGGGCAGCGAAGGAGGAGAAGTAGCGGTGGCGCTCTACCTCGAGCACTTCGGCCTGTCCGAGCCGCCGTTCCGCATCACGCCGCACACCGATTTCTTCTTCGACGGCGCCGACCGCGGCGCGACGCTCGAGGCGCTGATCTACGCCATGCTGCACGACGAGGGCATCGTCAAGGTGTCGGGCGAGGTCGGCAGCGGCAAGACCATGCTGTGCCGCGTGCTGATGGAGCGCCTGCCGCAGGAGGTCGAGACCATCTACCTCGCGACGCCGTCGCTCGCGCACGACGAGATCCTGCACGCCATCGGCGACGACCTGGAGCTCGCCTTCTCGCAGGACGGCGCACGGTCGCGCTGCGCGAGCTGCAGGAGCACCTGATCGAGCTCTACGGCGCAGGGCCGGCGCGTGGTGGTGCTGATCGACGAGGCGCACGTCATGCCCGAGGACACGCTCGAGCAGGTGCGCCTGCTGTCCAACCTCGAGTCGAACCGCCACAAGCTGCTGCAGATCGTGCTCTTCGGCCAGCCCGAGCTCGACGCGCACGCTCGCCAAGACCGAGCTGCGCCAGCTGCGCGACCGCATCACCCACTCGCTTCCGCATGCGGCCGCTCGCCGCGCGCCGAGGTGGCGAAGTACATCTCGTTCCGCATGCGCGCCGCCGGCTACCGCGGCCCGGACGTGTTCACGCCGCGCGCGCATCGCGCTGATCGCGCGCGCCTCGCGGCGGCCTCACGCGGCGCATCAACATCCTCGCCGACAAGTCGCTGCTCGCCGCCTACACCGAGAACACGCACGCCGTCGCCGAGCGGCAGGTGCGCGCGGCGATCGCCGACTCGGAGTTCGCGGCGACGACGCCGCGCCAGCTGCCGCGCGCCGCCGCTGATCGCCGCGGCGGCGCTGATCGCCGGCGTCGCGATCGGCGCGCTGTCCCTGGGGCTCGGACTGCGGATCGAGGCCGACGCGAGCCGAGCCGTCGCCGCGTCCAAGCCGCCGGCGGCCGGCGCCGTCGCAGCGCCCGCGGTCGTCGCCGCGGCGCCGTCGGCCGACGAGGAAGACGACGAGGAGCAGAGCTCGAGCTCTACGCGCAGGCCGCCGCTCGAGTGGCCGCCGACGCACCTCGCGCCGAGCGCAGGTGCGCCGGCTGAACGGCTACTCGGCCGCCGGGCAGAAGCTGCTCGCCGAGCGCCTCGCCGCGACGCGTCGAGGTGCTCGCGCGCGCGCCGCGGACGAGCAGCTACGCGCTCGAGCTGTACACCACCGACAACAGCGACCCGGCGCGCATCGAGCGCTTCCTGTGCGCGCGCGCGACCTCGTGCCGCTGAGCGACGTGTTCGTCATCCCGCTGGCCGCGGGAACAATGCGGCGGCGCCTGGCGCGTGCGCGTCGTGCTGGGGCGCTATGACAGCACGCGAAGCAGGCGCTCGAGCGCCGCGCGCCGGCTGCCGCCGAAGTACCAGCACGCGTTCCAGGCTTTCGCCACGCACTTTTGCAGAGCTGCGGCAAGCACCTCTAGTAAAGCCGGAAAACGTCAGCGCGACAGGCGCTTACGCCGGATTTCTCATGCCGGTAGCGTGTTATGCTTGATCTGGGAGGGAGTGCGCGCGATGAAGCGTGGAATAGGCGGCGTGCCGCCGTGCTGCTGCCGATGGCTGCTTGCAGGTTGCGGCCAGGCGCCGATCGAGCCGTCGACCGGCCACATTCGCAGCCGAGGCGCCGCCCGCCGAGGGCAGATTCCGCCGCCGGTGCAGATCGTCGCCGCTGCTGCCGCAAGCCGAAGCCGGCGGCGCGTCCCGAGACCTACAGCGTGGTGGTCAGCAACGTGCGCGTGCAGGAGCTGCTGTTCGCGCTGGCGCGCGACGCGCAAGCATGCAGATCGACATCGATCCGACGCTCACCGGCACGGTGACGCTGAACGCCATCGACCAGACCCTGCCGCAGCTGCTCGCAGCGCATCGCGCGCCAGGTCGACATGCGCTACGAGATCGACGGCCAGAACCTGATCGTGAGCCGCGACACGCCGTTCCTGCGCTCCTACAAGATCGACTACCTGAGCGCCTCGCGCAACGTGAAGATGCAGCTCGACTCGCCTCGACCCACGTTCAGCTCCGGGCGGAGCCGGCGGCGGCGGCGGCGCGAACGCCACCGGCGCCACCTCGACCATCGACGTGGCGGCGCAGAACAAGCTCTGGGAATCGATCGTGCAGCAACGTGAAGGACATCCTGCGCGAGACCGACAAGGTGCTGCCGGCCGGACGCGCTGCGCCGGCGCGGCGGCGCCGCCGCCGCCGCCGCGCGCCGGCCGCGGGCGCGCCGCGGCGCCCCGGCGGCTCGCCGGCCGCGCCGCCGCCAGCCGACGACCACCTTCATCGAGGCGGCCTCGGTCATCGCCAACCGCGAGAGCGGCATGCTCTACGTGCGCGCGACCTCGCAGCAGCACGACAAGGTGCAGGAGTTCCTCGACCAGGTGCTGATCGGCGCCAAGCGCCAGGTGCTGATCGAGGCCACGGTCGCCGAAGTGCAGCTGCAACAACCAGTACCAGCGCGGCATCGACTGGGCAGCGCCTGCAGAGCCCGGGGTTCTCGTTCGGCCAGCCCGCGCTCACGCCGAGCACCTCGGCGACGCCGGGCTTCACCGCCGCCGCGCAGCTGCCGTTCATCAGCTTCGTCTCGAGCGGCGGCAGCTTCACCGTCAACGCTCAAGCTGCTCGAGCAGTTCGGCGACGTGCGCGTGCTCTCCAGCCCGAAGCTCTCGGTGATGAACAACCAGACCGCGATCCTGCGCGTCACGCGCGACATCATCTACTTCACCGTCACGCCGTCGACCCAGCCGATCACCTTCGCCGGCGGCGCGCGCGCGACCACCGTCCAGGCCTCGTTCACCACCACGCCGCAACGTCGCCGCCGAGGGCTTCATGATGGCGGTGCTGCCGCAGATCAACGACAGCGACGCGATCGTGCTCAACGTGCGGCCGACCATCCGCCGGCGCGTCGACTCGGTCGCGGATCCCAATCCCGGCGCTGCAGGTCTGCGCCGACCAACCGACGCGCCATCCCGAACGACGATCCCGGTGTTCGAGACGCGCGAGTTCGACTCGATCCTGCGCGCTGCAGAGCGGGCAGCTCGGCGTGCTCGCCGGGCTGATGCAGGACATCGCCGAGAACACCGATTCCGGCATCCCCGGCATCCGCAGCATCCCGCTGCATCGGCGACATCTTCTCCAGCAAGGCGCAGCTCAGCCGCAAGACCGAGCTGGTGATCTTCCTGCGCGCCACCGTGATCCGCGAGCCGAGCATCGACGGCGACTTCCGCCGCTTCCGCGACCAGCTGCCGGCGGACGACTACTTCCGCAAGCCGAATCCGGCACGAGTGGCGCCGCCGCTGGGACCGCAGGGCGAGCCGCTTCTCTGAGCCGTCACTTCGCTTGACCCGATGAGCCTGCTGCTCGAGGCGCTCAAGAAGGCCGAGAAGGCCAAGGAGGAGGCGCAGCGACGCGCGCGCGAGGACGTCCGTCGGGCGAGCCCGAGGAGCTGCGCAGCGAGGACGCGCCGCCGAAGCAGGCGCCGAGCCGCAGGCCGAGTTCAGGCCAGGCCGACCGTGCATGACGCGCGACGAGCTGCCCGAGATCTCGCAGAAGCTCGAGATCCTCAGCCGACGATCTCGCTCGACAGGCCGGCCGCCGCGCCGGAGCCTGCGCCGGCCGAGCCGCCGCCCGAGCCGCGCCGCGCGCGAGCGCCCGCCGCCGCCGCCGCGCGACGCAGGCGCGCGCGCAAGCGAGCCGCGCGTCGGCGCGCAAAGGTGTTCGAGGCCAAGTTCCGCGAGCCCAATCCGCGCATGCCCTTCTACATCACCATGGGCTGCCTCGGCGCGTTCGCGCTCGGCACGGTGATCTACTTCTACATCCAGCTGCGCCCGCCGCCGCCGCTGGTCAACACCAATCCGCGCGCGTCCAGGCGGAGCAGCAGGTGGCCGCGGTCGAGGCCGCCGAGGCCGGCGCCGAGCGCCGAAGCGAGCGCACCAGCCCGTCGGCGATTCCCGGCCTTCCGGGCAGCGCGCCGGCGCCGCACGCCGAGCGCCCGGCCGCCAGCTCCGCGCCGCGCCGCTCAGCCGCCGCGGCCGCGCCTACGCCGCCGGTCGCAGCGGCGCCGACGCAGAAGCCCGCGCCGCGGCCGCGTCTTGCGCCGCGCCTCGCGACGCCGCCGCCGATGAGCGCGGTGGAAAGCCCGCGGGCGGCGCCGAGCGTGCATCCCAAAGTCGATTCGGGCTACGCGGCCTACCTCGCCGGCGATCTCGACGGCGGCGCGCACCGACTACCAGCAGGCGCTGAGCGACGATCCGGCCAACCGCGACGCGCAGCTCGGCCTCGCGGCGCTCGACGTGCGCAGCGGGCGCCTGGAAGCGGCCGAGGCCGCGTACCTGCGCCTGCTGCAGGCGGATCCGCGCGACGCCGAGGCGCAGGCGGCGCTGATGGCGCTGCGCGGCGGGCGCGTCGACCCGCTGGCGGCGGAAAGCCGCCTGAAGACGATGCTCGCCGCCGATCCCGAAGGCGCACGCGCTCAACTTCGCGCTCGGCAACCAGTTCGCGCAGCAGGGCCGCTGGGCCGAAGCGCAGCAGCGCAGTATTTCAAGGCTTTCGCCGCCGAGCCGAACAACCCCGACTTCGCCTACAACCTGGCGGTCAGCCTCGACCATCTGCGCCAGCCGAAGCTGGCGCTCGAGTACTACCAGCGCGCGCGTCGCGCTGGCGCGAACGCGCGGCGCGAGCTTCGATCGCCGCTTCCGCCGAAGCGCGCATCGCGCAGCTGAGCCGCTGACCCGCCGGTTATCATCCCGTCCGAGTGAACTCGCCCACCAACCCGCAGGCGAAGCGCCACATCGGCCAGATCCTGATCGACCAGGGGATCCTCACCGAGGACCAGCTGCGCATCGCGCTGCTCGAGCAGACCAAGCAGCACGTGCCGGTCGGGACGGCTGCTGGTGCAGCTCGGCTTCGTCTCCGAAGCGACGCTGCGCGACGCGCTGTCCGAGAAGCTCGGCCTGCAGGCGGTGGACCTGGCGCAGCATCATCGTCGACCCGGCGGCGCTGAAGATGGTGCCGCAGCGACATGGCGCGGCGCTACCGCATCTTCCCGGTGGCGCTCGACCGGCAGCAGAAGAGATTCATCGTCGCGCTCGCCGACACCAACAACATCGTCGCCGTCGACCAGGTGCGCGCGCACCTGAAGGGCGAGCTACGAGATCGAGCTGCGGCTCGCCGGCGACTCGGACATCGAGCGCGCGATCGAGCACTACTACGGCCACGAGTTCTCGATCGACGGCATCCTGCACGGAGATCGAGACCGGCGAGGTCGACTACACCACCGTCGCCGAGGGCGACGAGTACTCGCAGCCGGTGGTGCGCCTGATCTCGGCGCTGCTCGCCGACGCGGTCGAGCGCGGCGCCTCCGACATCCACTTCGAGCCGGAGCAGAACTTCCTGCGCATCCGCTACCGCATCGACGGCGTGCTGCGCCAGATCCGCTCGCTGCACAAGACCTACTGGCCGGCGATGGCGGTGCGCCTCAAGGTGATGGCGAAGATGAACATCGCCGAGACGCGCGCGCCGCAGGACGGCCGCATCTCGGCTGACGCTCTCCGGCCGCGTGGTCGACTTCCGCGTCGCCAGCCTGCCGACCACGCACGGCGAGAACATCGTGCTGCGCATCCTCGACCGCGCAGAAGGGCATCGTGCCGCTCGACAAGCTCGGCCTGGACGAGAGCGCAGCTCGAGCTGCTGAAGCGCATGATCGCGCGGCCCGAGGGCATCATCCTCGTCACCGGCCCGACCGGCAGCGGCAAGACGACCACGCTCTACTCGATCCTGAACCACATCAACTCCGACGGCGTCAACATCATGACGCTGGAGGACCCGGTCGAGTACCCGATGACGCTGATCCGCCAGACCTCGGTGGCCGAGGCGGCGAAGCTCGACTTCGCCAACGGCATCCGCGCGCATGATGCGCCAGGACCCGGACGTGATCCTGGTCGGCGAGATCCGCGACCAGGAAACCGCGGAGATGGCGTTCCGCGCGGCGATGACCGGCCACCAGGTGTACTCGACGCTGCACACCAACTCCGCGGTCGGCGCGATTCCGCGCCTGCTCGACATCGGCATCGTGCCCGACATCCTGGCCGGCAACATCATCGGCATCATCGCGCAGCGCCTGGTGCGCAAGCTGTGCCGCACCTGCCGGCAGTCCTACGATCCGCGACGTGCGCGAGCGGCGCCTGCTCGGCATCGACGCCGACCGAGCCGATCGCGCTGTTCCGCGCCGTCGGCTGCGAGCAGTGCGACTACCAGGGCTACCGCGGCCGCGCAGTCGATCCTCGGAGCTGCTGAAGATCGACGCCGGCGATCGACGAGCTGATCGCGCGCCGCGCCACCGCGCGCGAGATCCTCACCGCCGCGCGCGCCAAGCGGCTTCAAGACCCTCGCCGACGACGGCGTGCGCCTGGTGCGCGCCGGCGTCACCGGCATCGACGAGCTGATGCGCGTCGTCGACCTCACCGACCGCATGGCGCTGAGCGCGCGCAGTGCCATGGCGCTCTACACCTACAAGGCGATCGACGGCCGCGGCAAGAGCGTGATGGGCCGCGTCGAGGCGGTGAATCTCTTCGACCTCGAGCAGCGCCTGCTGCGCATGGAGCTCGACCTCGTCTCCGGCGCGCCTTCCGCGCAGCGGCATCGCGCTTCCTCGGCGGCGCGGGTCGACGCGCCAGGACCTGATCAACTTCTGCTTCCACCTGGAGCAGCTCGCGAGCGCCGGCGTGCCGGTGCTCGACGGGCTGATGGACCTGCGCGAAAGCGTCGAGAACCCGCGCTTTCGCGAGGTGGTCTCGGGCGTGGTCGAGTCGATCGAGGGCGGCAGGAACCTGTCGCAGGCGCTCGGCGAGTTTCCGGAGGTGTTCAGCAAGGTGTTCGTCAGCCTGGTCCGCTCCGGCGAGCAGACCGGAAAGCTCCCCGCGGTGCTGAAGAGCCTGACCGAAACGCTGAAGTGGGAGGACGAGCTCGCCGCGCAGACCAAGAAGCTGATGCTGTACCCGGCGTTCGTCGGCAGCATCGTGCTGGCTGGTCACCTTCTTCCTCATGATCTACCTCGTGCCGCAGATGACCGGCTTCATCCGCAACATGGGGCAGGACATCCCGCTGCAGACGCGCATCCTGATCGTGCGTCTCCGACTTCTTCGTCAACTACTGGTGGGCGGTCATCGCCGCGCCGTTCGCCGCCTGGGGCGCGCTGAAGTTCGCGATCCAGCGCAACCCGGCGGTCGAGTACGCGATCGACTACTACAAGCTGCAGCGTGCCGCTCATCGGGCCGATCCTGCGCAAGATCATCCTGTCGCGCTTCGCCTCGAGCTTCGCCATGATGTACTCGTCGGGCATCACGGTGCTCGACGCGATCCGCAGCTGCGAGGAGATCGTCGGCAACAAGCCGATCGAGCAGGCGCTGAAGACCGCCGGCCAGCAGATCGCCGAGGGCAAGAACCTGACCGCGGCGTTCCAGGACCTCGAACCTCTTCCCGCCGCTCGTGATCCGCATGCTGCGCATCGGCGAGAGCACCGGCGCGCTCGACACCGCGCTGCTCAACGTCAGCCTACTTCTACAACCGCGAGGTGCGCGAGTCGATCGGCAAGGTGCAGGCGATGATCGAGCCGGCGATGACCATCGTCCTCGGCGCGCTGCTCGGCTGGGTGATGCTGTCGGTGCTCGGGCCGGTGTACGACTCGATCTCGAAGATGAAGTTCTGCGCATGGCCGTCGCGCCGCATCCTCTACGTCACCGCCGAGGACCACTACCTGTATCGCGCCGGCGGCGGCGCGCTCGAGCTCGAGGCCCGGTTCCCGGGCGACGACCTCGGCGTCACCGCCTTCCGCGAGCACCTGCGGCGCGCCCGCGGCGGCGCTGTTCTCGGTGGTCGCCGACCTCGTCGGGCGAGGATTTCCACGAGGAGCAGATCCCGTTCCTGCGCGGCGGCGACCGCGAGGCGATCGTGCAGCGGCGCCTGGCGCAGCGCTACCGCGACACGCGCCTCGCGACCGCGCTGTCGCTCGGCGAGGCGCGAGCGCCGAGCGGCGCAACGAGCGCCTGCTGCTCGCCTCGTTCACCAACACGCAGCAGCTCGCGCCGTGGCTCGACGCGCTCGAGGAGGCCGGCGCGCGCCTCGCCGGCGTGTACTCGGTGCCGCTGCTCGCGCCGGCGCTCGCCGCCCGGCTCGGCGTGCGCAGCGGCCGCGTGCTGGTCGTGACCGCGACCCGCGCCGGCCTGCGCCAGTGCTACGTCGACCAGGGCCAGCTGCGCTTCGCGCGCCTGGAGCGCACCATCGACATGGTGCCGCAGGCGCTGGCCATGTTCGTGCGCTCGGAGACGCAGCGCCTCGCGCAGTACCTCGTCACGCTGCGCGCGCTGCCGCGCGAAGGCGCGCCGGTACAGGTGCTGGTGGTCGCGCCGCCGGGACAGCGCGAGGTCTTCGAGCAGGCGCTCGCCGTCCGACGCGCGGCTGGTCTTCCGCACCGTCGACTACGCGCAGGCGCTGCGGGTCGGTCAAGCTGCGCAAGGTCCCGGAAGTGACCGCGCGCCGAGGCGCTGTTCCTGCACCTCGCCGCGACGAAGCCGCCGCGCGAGCAGTTCGCCAGCCGCCAGGACCGGCGGCGCTACCTCGTCTGGCAGCTGCAGCGCGGCGTCGTCGCTGCGGCGCGCCGCCGGCTTCGCTCGCCTGCGCGCTGTACGGCGGAGCGAAATGGCTGGAGGTGCTGGATCTGCGCGACCAGGCCGCGACGCAGCAGCGGCAGGCGCGCACGCGCGGCCGAGCAGTACGAGCGGATCACCGCGGCCTTCCCGGTGACGCAGACCTCGAGCGAGAACCTGAAGGTGGCGGTGGTCGAGTTCCGCCGCATCGCCGACCGCAGCGCCTCGCCCGAGCGCGCGCTGGTCCACCTTTCGCAGGTGCTGGCGCGCTTCCCGCAGATGGAGATCGACGGCGTGACCTGGAGCGTCGGCCGCCTGGCGGATCGCGGCGGCCCGCGGACGGCAGCGCCGGCCGCGCCCGCCGCCAAGCCCGAGCCGGCGCAGCGATACGGCGGTGATCGTCGAGGTCTCCGGGCGCGTCAACGCCACGCAGCGCACCGACTACCGCGGCATCACCGGCGCAGGTGCGAGCGCTTCGCCGCGGCGCTGGCCGGCTCCGGCTACCAGCTGGTCGAGCGCAAGCTGCCGTTCGACGTCACCTCCGAAGGCACGCTCACCGGCGACATCGGCGCCACCGACACCGGCGAGGCGCCGCGCTTCACCATCGTCTTCGCGAGGAGCCTGCCGTGACGCTGCACGCGCGAAGAGCTGCAGAGGCTCGCGCTGCCGCTGCTCGGTCGCGCTCGGCGCTGCTCGCGGCTCGGCGTCGGCATCATCTATGGCGCCGGCGAAGGCGCTGCGCGTAGCGCAGGCGCAGCTCGCCGTCGCGCAGAGCGAGCGCCGGCAGAGCACCGAGCGCCTGGCGCGCATCGCCGAGGAGGAGCGCGAGGTCAGCGAGAAGATCGACGTCTACCAGCAGCCTGAAGGCGCTGCAACATCCTCGGCGAGGAGCGGCGCCTGGAGTGGGCCGACGCGATCAACCGCATCCGCGTGCAGCGCGAGCTGCTCGACCTGCGCTACCGCGTCGAGCGCCAGCGGCTGCTGCACCTCGGCGCCGGGCAAGCCGGCAAGCGTCGATTTCTTCGCCAGCACCATGCGCGTCGAGCTCGCAGCTGCTGCACGAGGAGGACCTGCTGCGCTTCCTCGCCGACCTGCGCGACTCGGGCAACGCCTACTACTCGGTGAAGCGCTGCGCGATGACGCGCACCGGCCAGGCGGCGGGCGGCGCCACCATCGACGCCGCGCCTGCGGCGCCGAGTGCGACATCGATCTCATCACCATCATCGACCGGGCGGCGAAAGGATGACGCGGCTTCTCCTCCTCGCCGCGCTCGCCGCTTCCGCTCGCGCCGCGCGCAGGCGCAGGAGCTCGGACGCCTGTTCTTCACGCCCGAGCAGCGCGCGGCGCTCGACGCCCGCCGCAAGGCGCGCGTGCCCGACAAGCCGGCCGCCGCCGCCGTCGTCTCGCCGACCACGCGGCTCGACGGCTACGTCCAGCGCTCGAGCGGCCGTCGACTGGTCTGGGTGAACGGCGAAGGGCTGCTCGAGACCTCGCCCGAGGCGCCGCGCATCGGCACCACGCGCCGCAACGACGGCCGCGTCTCGGTGCCGGTGGGCGAGAGCGGCGCGCGCGTCGGCCTCAGGCCGGGCGAGACGCTCGACCGCGGCACCGGCGAAGTGCGCGACCTGATCGGCGACGGCGAGATCCGCGTCCAGCGCAGCAAGCCGGCACCGTGACCGCTTCTCCGCGCCGACAGCACGGCGCCGCACTGCTCGCCATGTTGCTCATCCTGGTGCTCGGCGGCGCTTGGTATCTCGTGTCGCGCCTGAATGCGGCCAGTGCCAATCGCACGGCGTTGGCCCGGAATCAGAATGCCGCGGTCCTCGCGCAGGCAAAGCAGGCGCTGCTCGGCTACGTCGCCTATCAGGCAGCGCTGGCCGGCGAAGTAAATCCCGGCGCCTTCCCTGCCCCGAGGCACCGAGCGGAATGACGAGCATCACCGGCTTCGATGGGCGCACGCAGACACCCAGCTGCGCGCTGCCTGCGGTCGGACGCTTCCCTGGCGCACGATCGGGACCGACAAACTCGCCGATTCGGCCGGCGAGCCGCTCTGGTCACGTCGTCGCCGCTGGTTGGTCCAAACCAGGTCCGCTTGAAACGCGACTACACGCTCGTCAATTCGAACTGCACAAGCGACGTAACGATGGCCTGCAACACCGGACGCTCACGGTCGACGGCGTCAAGGACACGGTGGCGCTTCATCATCTGCGCCCGGCCGCGTTCAGTGTGCCAGCGGCTGGCGGCTGCGTAGCTCGGAACCAGATGCGGACGATCAGCGCGGCTCCCGATTTTCGAGACTATCTGGAGTGCGAGAACGCGACCAGCCCGGCCGACGCGACCTTCGTCACCACGGGCCAAGCGGTTCCTTCAACGATCAGGTCGTAAAGATCACGGCTGCAGAGGTTCTGCCGCTCATCGAGGCAGCGATCGCGGACCGCTTTCGACGGGAATTGGCAAGGAATGCGCACCGCGTATCTCCGGCGTCTCGTGGCCGGCGCCCGGTACTGCCCTTCGCGGTCCCCTCGCCGACCGACGACGAGTCCGCCAACAAGCTGCAGGGCGCCGCGGGCACCTTGCGAGGGCTACTCTCCGGCACTTATGCCTTCGCCGCGAGTCCTGGCAGCGCAAGCGCGTATTAGCTCGCCGACACCGTGCACGCCGGCACCGTGCACGCTAGGGGGCGATCCCGCGCTGTGATCCCGCATTCGTTTCGTGGCAGGCGGCGGCTACGGCGATCACCCGGACTCGGCGCGAACCTCGTCCTACAGCTGCTCGGTATCGGGCACCCCCAGCACTCTCACGGTGTGCTGCGCACGTATACAACCCTTACCCCTCACCACCTGGATGACGTTCACAATCTCGGGGCAGGCCAGCAAAGTCGGCATGACGTTGCGCCAACTCAACGGCACCGTTCCGATTGCCGGCCTCGACACCGCGGCCATGAATTCCGCTATGGCTATACGCTCAGCTGCGCCAACCATGAACAACGACGGCTCGGCGACGGTGAGCATCAACGGTCACTGCTGCTGATTACGACCGGATCGCTGGTTGACTTCGTAGTCGGCCCCTGCGTTTGCAGGCCTTTACCGGCTCTGCTCTGCTATGAGAACACGGTCTCGGTGCCGATCGCCGTCTTCTCAGATCATGCATTGGTCGATCCGAGCAACACGGGATTACAACTGGTTCTTCCGCAACCGGTGGCAGGAGGGTCTCAATCTATGCCCGTTGCGGCCGGCGCGTCCTGCGCCGAGCGGCGCGCGCTCGCGACACTGGCCGGGACGAGCTGCCCTGTTATCATCTCGCGTACGACGCGGACAACGGCAAGCGGCGCGGGCTGCTGTATCCTCGCCGGCCAGAAGATCGGGGGCGCAGAGCCCGTCCTGCCGCTGCTTGCCCAGCGGCGGATCTCGTCGAGGGCAACAACGTCAACGTTGCCGTTCGAGCGGCGCTCGAGCATCATCGATCACCAACCCGCACCTTCAACGATCGCTTCGCAGTGATCGATTCCACCTGATGCGCATGACGCAGACGAGCGCAGATCGGGCTTCACGCTGACCGGGCTGGCCGTGGTGATGACCATCGTCGCCTTCCTTCTCGCCAGCATGATGTACACCCTGTCGGCTGCAGAGCGATCAGCGCAACTCCGCCGATGACGCGCCGGCGGCTCCGAGGCTTTAGACGAGCGCAGGAGCTGGTGTACTGCCTGCGCTATCGTCAACGGCCGACTGCCTTGCCCCGCACGCAGTTGCAGCCACCGCGGGCTCCCGATCTGACCGTGAGCGGCGATGAGGTTCGAAATGCCGCCCTTATCCCGGATTGCGTTCGGCGACGCGGTCACGGACTACCACGGCGGCACGAGCGGCGGTGTGAGGCTCGGGCTGGCGCCTGCGCGCGCAATTGGCTTCCAGCAGGTCGATGCGGGTGGCTTGGCGGAGCAATACGTAACTGAACGAAGCACATC
>ERZ1370068.1256-contig-11148_pt1 | contig 45139 bp, 67 predicted proteins | sample MGYA00561227_ERZ1370068 | MGnify/ENA primary metagenome ERZ1370068 (study PRJEB38410, sample SAMEA6850437) | metagenome | study: Metagenomic assessment of the ecological functions of the soil: analysis of the soil microbiota associated with the... | reverse complement strand
AGAGCGGCACGATGACCGACACGGCGACGCTCACCTTTCAGAACCCCGATGGCGGCCCCGTGTCACTGATCGACTTCATTGCCCATCGCCCGGTGCAGGGACCGGTCGCCTCGCCGGGCGTTGTGGACATCGTGGTGACACAACATCCTGTCGAGGACAATTCGCCGGAGATGATGTTGCGAGTCGATGGCGAAACTGTGCCGGTTGTCACGCGCTCTGCATGGCAGGCGGTCGGTGGTGGCGTCGATCTCGCTCGACGAGTTCGACCGAATCACCCGCGCGGGCGTGGTCGTCGATCGGACGTTCGATACCGAGCTCGAACTCGGACCAGGCCAGGTGCGTGCATGCTTCGTTTCACAGCGGATCGATGGCTGGGCCGCGTCCGCTAGACCGGTCGCGTCCCTGACCACGATTCAGGACGCGATTGCACGGGCGGCCGCGAATCGGGCCGGTACCCGGCGCGCGTGGCTGGCACCCTGGTTGCTTTACGGTTTCCTCATGAGCAATCACGTCCGCAAGAATCCTTCGCCGCCGCGAGGTGTTGGCGGCGCTCGGCGCCGGTGTTGGCGCGGCCCGTCGCCGCGTGCGGCAGTTCGTCCACAAGTCCGGACTGCCCCTGCTGCCACCACCACGACAACCACGACGCCCGGGACCGTCAACGCTTCCTGCGCGGTGTCGCCAACCGAAACCCGCGGTCCGTATCCCGACACCACCGGAATGATCAACAACTCCGCGTTCTTCCGCCGCGACATCACGGAAGGGAAGCCGGGCATTCCGCTGGCGCTCACGCTGACCGTGGTCAACGTGAACAGCGCGTGTGCCGCCGTCAGTGGGCTTCAGGTCGAGATCTGGCAGTGCGACGCGACCGGCAACTACTCGGAGTATTCGCAGCCTGGCTTCAACGGCACCGGGCAAACGTTCCTCCGCGGTGTGCAGACGACGGACGCGAACGGTCAGGTGACGTTCAACACGATCTATCCCGGCTGGTACGCGGGCCGCGCGACGCACATCCATGTGGACGTGTACAGGGGCGGCGCGATTGTGAAGTCGACGCAGATCGCCTTTCCGGAGACCGTCTCATCGGCGGTGTACGCGAGCGGCATCTATGCGGCGCATGGCCAGAACACGCAGACGACCAACGCGAACGACAACGTCTTCTCCGACGGCGTGACGAACGAGCTCGCGACCGTGAGCGGCAGCACCGTCGAGCGGCTACACCGCGATGCTGAACGTCGGGATCCAGATCTAACTGCGAATTACACCGAAAGGCCCGATTGGGCTCAGAATGAGCCAGGCGTTCACGCCTGCCACTCAGAGACCCAAGCATGCGCCCTTTGCGAGCCTCGCTCCTCGCGCTTCCGGTGGTGGGCTTGTCGCTCTTCGCGCAGGAACACCGGCGTACCCGGGCGCCGCCTACATGAGCGGCGTGGACGTCGCCAGGAACCTCGCCACCGCCGTCGCGACCGACGCCGCGGCTGGCGCTGCCGTGACTAATCGCGCCGGGAATCGTCGTCCGTCGTCGAAACGGCGGCGGCGAACCACAATACGCGATCATCCATCCGTTCAGTACGGAGACGTACTGCATCGTCGAGGGGACGGGGTCCCTCATCACGGGCGGCACCCTCGACCCGCCGCCGGCCGAACCGGCCGATCCCGATGTGATCCGAAGCAAGGCGATCAAGAACGGGCTGACGCACAAGGTGGCAAAGGGCGACGTCATCGTCGTGCCGCCGGGAACACCGCACTGGTTCAATGCGATAGACACCACGATCACCTATCTCGAGAGCCGCGTTCGCGTGAAATAAACCGGGGGCGTGAGCCGGCCGCGCCTCGCTTGTCGCATTCGGCGATGAAGGGGTTGGGATGATCATGCCCGCCGTTCATCGCCCGGTCGTGTTCGCCGTTGCGTTGTTGTCAGCTGGATGCTCGAGCCTGCTGGGCTCGGAAGCAGGCCTGCCCGTCCCGAAGGATCCTGGAACGATCGTGGTGACCGTCCGCGATTCGGCAGGGAGCCCCATCGCGGATGCCGAAGTTCAGGTTCACGACATCCCGAACAGCGTCGGGAGCACCTACAGCATCAGTCAACGCACGAACCGTGGCGGCGTCGTGGAAATCACCTACATTCCGGCGCGGACCACGGCGAGTCGAAGTCAAACCGCCGCCCGGGTTTCGCGCCGCCGCCGATGTCCTGATCCAGTCAATCGACGTGATCAAGGATGCCTCGGTATCGGTGACCGTCGTGCTCGAGCGTCTGTAAGAGAGGGTTAGGGACTAGGGGCTAGCGGACGTAGAGGCCGGGCCTTCGAGGCCCGGCCGCTCACGACCTGAAGGTCGTCCTCTACAGTGATTTTGAAACCAGCCTCTAGCCCCCAGCCCCCAGCCCCTGGTTATCACTTCTCCGAAATGGGCTCCATCCCGATCCGCTGCGCGAGCGTGTTGAATCGCGGCAGGTACGTGCCGAGCACGCGCTGCAGGCGATCGGTCTCCGCCTTCAGTTCCTTCTGCAGATCGTCGAAGATCGGCTCGGCGTTGCCGATCGGCCGCCCTTCGCCGGTGCTGACGACGCGCAGCAGCGAGGCGAGGCGGTTGTTGGTCTTGATCGGGAAGTTCAGCGGATCCTGGTTGCTCTGGTTCCGCACCTGATAGACGTCTTCCTCGACCGCGCTGAGCTCCTTCGTGAACTGCTCCGCGATCGCCTTCGCGTCCGCGCTGTTGTTCTTGTCGGTGCGATCCTTGAGCTGCGTCTTGATCCGCCGGATCTGGATGATCGCGTCGTTCGCCTCGTTGACCTTGTCGCGAATCCGGCTCGCCAGACTCGAACTGCGCCTTCATGTCGTCGTCGCTGATCGTGTAGAGCGGGTGCTTCTTGACCGTGATCGGCTGCGTGAACGCCTGTCCGTCCACCGTGAGCCGCGCCTGATGCGTGCCCGGCAGCGCGAGCGGACCGTTGGTCGTCGCGCCCCACAGCACCATGCCCTGGAACGGCGTCACCGGCGCGCACTGCAGATCCCAGGTGAAGTGCTGCACGCCGACCGCCATCGGCGCCGTCGGCGATCGCGGCCGCGTCCGCCGCCTTCTTCGTCGTCTGACGGCGGATCTGCGTCCGCGGTCAGGCAGCCGTGGCTGGTGCCGCCGGCGCAGCTGCGGAGCACCCTGCGCACCTGGGCGCGCCTGCCCCGCCAGCCCTGCCCGGACGCCGCCTGCGCGACCGCCGCGTCCCTCGGTTCGGCGCGGCCCCGTTGAACGCTGCGCACCACCTGGCCGCCGGCGTCGAGAATCTCGAGCGTCATCTTCTGCGGCGTCGTCTTCAGCCAGTAGGTGATCTTCGCCGGATACGCGGACCGCGTCGCGTCGGCCGGCTTGAACAGATAGCGCCGCCGTCGCGCGTCGTGACCGGCGCGCCGCACTGCCGCAGCGGCGCGACGTCCTCGAGGATGTAGAAGCCGCGGCCGTGCGTGGCGATCGCGACGTCGCTCGCCTCCACCCAGATGTCGTGCACCGGCGTGTCCGGCAGGCCGTTCTTCAGCGGCTGCCAGTGATCGCCGTCGTCGAGCGACACGTAGAAGCCGTGCTGCGTGCCGGCGTAGAGCAGGCCGCGCCGCGTCGGATCCTCGCGCACGACGTGCGTGTAGTCGTTGGCGGGAATGCCGGTGACGATCTTCGTCCAGGTGCGGCCGAAGTCGTGCGTGCGGAACAGATACGGCGAGAAGTCCTCGAGCAGCGGCTTCTTCACCGCGATGTAGGCGGTTCCCGGCGTCCATCGACGAGGCGTCGATCTGGCTGACGCGGCCGAGATCCGGCATGTCCTTCGGCGTGATGTTCGTCCAGTTCTTGCCGCCGTCGCGCGTCGATGTGCACGAGGCCGTCGTCGGATCCGGCCCAGATGATGTTCACGTCGGTCTTGCCGGGCGCGAGCGAGAACACCGTCGCGTAGATCTCCGGGCTGTTCATGTCGTGCGTGATCGGCCCGCCCGAGTCCTGCATCGTCTTCGGATCGTGGCGGGTGAGATCGTCGCTGATCTTCTCCCACGTCTGTCCCTGGTTGGTCGTCTTCCAGACGTGCTGCGACGAGGTGTAGAGGATGTTCGGATCGACCGGCGAGAAGATGATCGGGAACGTCCACTGCCAGCGCTCGACGACCGACGCCGAGTTCTCGCCCGAGAAGAAGCGCGGGTACGGGTTCACTTCGCGCAGCTCGCCGGTGCGGCGGTTCAGCCGCGTGATGAAGCTGCCGTTGTTCGAGCCCGGAGAAGAACACGTCGGTGTCCTTCGGATCGGGCGCGATGTAGCCGTCCTCGTTGCCGCCGACCGCGTAGAACGGATCGACCTGCCGCTGGCCGCCGCGGCCCGCCATGCCGTTGGTGCTCGGCACGCACATCGTGCTGTTGTCCTGCTGCGCGCCGCAGAGGTGATACGGCACGTGCTTCGTCGTGATCACGTGATAGAACTGCTCGGTCGGGAATCCCTGGTCCGACCACGACCGCTGCTGCCCGGCGCCGACGTTGAATGTCACCGCGCCGCCGCCGTCGTTGCCGAGCACGACGTGCTGCGGATCGTCGGGATCGATCCAGATGTCGTGGTGATCGCCGTGGGTGCCGTTGCCCATGTTCTGCGAACGTCTTGCCGCCGTCGACCGAGCGGAACGCGCTCGTGTTCAGCGCGTAGACGATGTCCTTGTTCTGGTGATCGGCGAAGACGTGCGTGTAGTAGAAGGCGCGCTGCCGGATGTTGCGGCCGGTGTTGATCATCTTCCACGTGGCGCCGGCATCGTCGGAGACCAGCAGGCCGCCGTTCTCGTTCTCGACCAGCGCGTAGACGCGGTTGGAATCGGCGGCGGTGAGCGCGATGCCGATCTTGCCGATCATGCCCGGCGGGCAGTCCGGGGTTGCGCGTGATCTCGCTTCCAGGTCTCGCCGCCGTCGGTCGACTTGAAGAAGCCGCTGCCGGGGCCGCCGCTCGACATCTGGTACTCGATGCGGTACGCCTCCCAGAGCGCGCGCACATCACGCTCGGGTTCTTGCGATCGATCGCGACGTCGACGGCGCCGGTCTTCGCGTTGCGGAACAGCACCTTCTTCCAGTTCTTGCCGCCGTCGGTGCTCTTGAACACGCCGCGCTCGTCGTTGTCCTTGCCGTAGCGTGCCGAAGTCGGCGACGAAGACGATGTCCGGATTGGTCGGGTGGATGCGGATCTTCGAGATCGCGTCGGAGTCGTGGAAGCCGACGTTCGTCCAGGTCTTGCCGGCGTCGATCGACTTGTAGACGCCGTCGCCGCCCATGATGTTGCCGCGGATGCACGGCCTCGCCCATGCCGATGTAGACGATGTCCGGGTTCGATTCCGAGACGGCGACGGCGCCGACCGACGAGCTCGTGATCTGGCCGTCGGTGACCGGCGCCCACTTGCGCGCCGCCGTCCGTCGTCTTCCAGAGGCCGCCGCCGACCGCGCCGAAATACGCCTCCCTTGGCCGTCCCTTCGACGCCCGAGACGGCAATCGAGCGGCCGCCGCGGTCGGGTCCGACGCTGCGCCACTTGAAGGCGGTCACCGAGCGCGGGGTCGAGCACGTTGTCTGACGGTCGGCCGTCTGCGCGGCGAGCTCGGGCGCGCGACGCCGAAGTTCCAGCCGGCCGACAGCGCGAGCAGCGGCGCCACAGACGAGGAACGAGCGGATTCTGGGAAAGCCGATCATGACGCGGCAGCCTCCTGGGCAAAAGAAATGAGTCTAGCACTGACGCTGATACCACTTCCGTTCAGGGCGCTGACACCACCTTCGGGGCTCGCGGACATCTGCTACCGTACCGGCATGGCGGGAGCCGCCCGCGCTACTCCCACCCCATCCTTTTCGGCACCCTCGTCGTCGGCACCCTCGACCTGCTCGACGCCGTCGTGTTCTTCCGGATCCGGAACGGCGTGCCGCCGCTGCGCATCTTTCAGAGCATCGCGGCCGGTCTGCTGGGCCGCTCTTCATCGCAGATGGGCTGGCACAGCGGTGGTCTCGGCATCCTGCTGCACTACTTCATCGCATTTCTCATCGTCTCGATCTTCTATGCCGTGAGTCGCGGTGTCCCGGCGCTCAGACGCAACACGCTCGTCGTCGGCATGTTGTGCGGCGCGTGGCCGCCTACGTCGTGATGAACTATGTCGTGCTGCCGCTGTCGGCGACGACCGCGGACCGTTCGTGCTCCCCGTGTTCATCAACGGCATCCTCATCCACGCGTTCGGCGTCCGGACTGCCCAGCGCCTGGTTCGCACGCGACTGATGGTCGGCGCGGCCGACATCCACATCGAGCCGCTGCGATCCGAGCTTGCGCCCGCAGCGGCCCGGATGATGGCTGGCGCGTTCGTCACCAATCCGCTCCACATCGCCGCGTTCGGACCTTCACGCGTCGACAGGAACGACGCCTTCTTTCGCGCCGGACTCGCGATGATGAAAGGCCCGACGTTCGTCGCCATGGACGGATCGAGGACTCATTAGTGACTCGTCCACTGGGTGCGCTCGCCGCAGTGCCAGCTGTCCAGAATGGAGAAGCTCCAGGTGATGCCGGTGATGATTGGCGCCTTCGGCATCGCGTCTGCGGTGAGAGTTCGGCTCGTGGCTCTCGTCCTGGTCCGCCCACGATCCGCGTGAGCCCGCACGTGCATCTGGGGCCGATCGGCGTCTCGCCCGACGCGCAGGGACGCGGCGTGGGACGCCGGCCTGATGGAGCACTACTGCGGCGCGATCCGATCTCACCGGCGAGGCCGGCTACCTCGAGACCGATCGTCCAGCCAACGTGCGCTTCTACGAGCGATTCGGGTTCGCGCTGGTCAACGAGATCACCGTGCTGGGCGTTCCCAATTTCCTGATGAGGCGGTCGATCGCGCGGTGACGAAATAGTGACAAACCGTTTGCGTGTATCTGCTGTAATCGATGAATGAGCAAATTTGTCGGCGTATTTGTATTCATTTATGCAGATTGGCACTCTCTACGCAGCCCAGAACGGCGCAACGACGGTCGAGCTGAAGAACGCACAGGGACAGGCGGTTGGCACCGCGTCGCTGACTCGCCGCCAAGGACGGCGGGGTCGCGGTCGCGCTCGATCTCAAGAACATGGCACCCGGCCGCCATGCGCTCCACTTTCCACCAGACGCCGAGGTTGCGAAGGACCAGCGTTCACATCGGCCGGCGGGCACTACAATCCCGAGAACAAGAAGCACGGCCTTCAGAACCCCGAGGGCCCGCACGCCGGCGACATGAACAACTTCACGGTCCTCAAGGACGGCACCGCCAAAGACCACGATCATCGCGCCCCACATGAAGATGGGCGTCGCGGCGGCGCTCGTCGTCCACGCCGGCGCTGACGATCTCAAGACCGATCCTGCCGGCAACGCGGGCGATCGCGTGGCCTGCGGCGTCGTCGGTCAGTAGACGAGGCAGCGATGCGTCGAGAATCCCTGAACGCGTTGCTGATCGCGCTGGGGATTCTCGCCGCGGGCTTCGGCCTGAAGGGCTTCCTGCTCTCCAGCAACTTCATCGACGGCGGCGTCACCGGCGTCTCGATGCTGCTCGTCGAAGGTGACGGCGTCGCCGCTGTCGGTCTGGCTGCCGCTGGTCAACGCTGCCGTTCATCGTCGCTCGGCTACCGCCAGATGGGCCGCGCCTTCGCGCTGCGCAGCGCGCTGGCGATCGCCGGCCTGTCGATCGTCCTGGCCACCGTGCACTTTCCCGACGTGACGCCCGACCTGCTGCTGACCGCGGTGTTCGGCGGGTTCTTCATCGGCGCCGGGATCGGCCTCGCGGTTCGCGGCGGCGCGGTGCTCGACGGCACCGAGATCGCGGCGCTGCTGATCAGCAAGCGCAGCGATCTCCTGAAGGTCGGCGACGTCATCCTCGCCTTCAACATCGTGCTGTTCCTGGCCGCGATGTCGCTCCTCGGCGTCGAGCCGGCGCTCTACTCGATCCTGACCTACATCGCCGCGGCGCGGACGCTCGACTTCGTGATCTACGGCCTCGAGGAGTACACCGCGATCACCATCATGTCGTCGCGCAGCGCGATCATCCGCGAACGCATCGTCGGCGAACTGCGAGCGCGGCGTGACCGTCTACAAGGGCTACGGCGGACTCAGCGGCGTCGAGCAGGAGATCCTCTACTGCGTCGTCACCCGGCTGGAGATCGGCAAGGTGAAGACGATCGTCCGGGCAGATCGATCCGCATGCCTTCGTCGTGTCGCATCCCTTTCACGGCGCGGAAGGGCGGCGTCGTCAAGCGCTCGGCCTTGTAAATTGTGAATTTACGCTATGGAGATTTACAAAGCTCGCTTCTCGATTCGCCGATCGGGAACGAGCCACATCAGCGCGACGCACACATAAATGGCATCGGCAATCAGCTGGTGCACGAACGCCAGCGGGATGGCTACGAGATAGAGGACCGCCGACGACCTTGCCCTTCAGGTCGTTGCCCACCGCGGCGGCGAGCCGCGGATTGCCGGCGTGGAGCAACCGCCCTTCGAGGATCAGAAAGGCGACGCCGGACATCAGCAACACCCGCCGTAGCGTCGCCGTAGGCAGCGCCGCGAAATGGTTGTCTCCCATCCAGCCGGTCACGAACGGCACCAGCGACAGCCAGAACAGCAGGTGCAGGTTCGCCCACAGCGAGCGCGCCGTTGACGCGATCGGTCGCGTGCATCATGTGGTGGTGGTTGTTCCAGTAGATGCCGAGGAACACGTAGCTCAGCACGTAGGTCAGGAACGCCGGCAGCAGCGGCCGCAACGCCGTCCAGGTCCCGCCGTGCGGCGCCTTCAGCTCGAGCACCATGATGGTGATGATCACGGCGAAGACGCCGTCGCTGAACGCTTCGAGCCGCGCTTTGCTCATGGGCCGCACTATAGTCGCCCTCAATCCGCGGCCGACAACGGACCTTGAGCCGTCAGGTGCGCGAAGGCGACTTCAACAGACATAAGAAAACGCGTAACAAAAATGTATTGATTCCTGTAGGCGCAGAGGCGTCTAATCGCGGCATTCATAGCGTCGCTCTCCCTTCGCTTTCATCAATGCCAGGGAGGTAGCAGATGCGCAGACACCTTGTCGCTTGGCTGGTCGGGTTGTTGGTGTGCGTGACGCCACCGTTGTTGGCCGCTCAGCAGGGAACAGGAGAAATCGCCGGTAAGGTCACGGACGAACAGGGCGCGGTGCTGCCAGGCGTCGCGATTGTCGTCACCAACGAAGAGACCGGTGTCTTTCGCGACGTCGTCAGCGGCCCGGCCGGGACCTACTTCGCCTCGCAGCTCGTGCCCGGGCGCTACCGGATTTCTGCGAAGTTGCAGGGTTCCAGACGACGGAGCGGAGCGGCCTCGTCCTGCAGGTCGGAAAAACCCTCACCATCAACCTGTCGCTCAACGTCGGCGGACTCGAGGAGACGGTCCGCGTGACGGCCGAATCGCCGCTGGTCGACACGACGAGCGCCAAGGTCGGCGGCAACATCGGGACCGCCGGAGCTCAGCGAGCTGCCCGGCGATGAACCGCAACTACTTCGCGACCGTCGCGCTGCTGCCGGGCGTGCAGTTCTCGCCCTCCAACCAGATGGGCAACGACACGATCGTCGCCGCGGGCCAGTCCACGCAGGGCAACAACGTCTCGGTGGACGGCGGCTACAACGGCGACGATGCGCTTGGCACCAGCTCGGGCGCCCAGGTGCGCACGCCGCTCGAGGCGATCCAGGAGTTCCAGGTCATCACGAGCATGTACGACGCGGAGTTGGGGCCGCGCCAGCGGCGCCATCGTCAACGCGATGACCAAGGCCGGGACCAATCAGTTCAAGGGCGTGGTGTTCGGGGAGGTGGCCAGCAACACGCTGACGGCCGCAGACTATTTCGTCAGGACGCAGAATCTCGAGAAGCCGACGTCGGTCCGGCGCGATTGGGGCGGCGTGCTCGGCGGTCCGATCGTCAAGAACAAGGCGCACTTCTTCTTCAGCCTCGAGCGGCAGGTCGACAACCCGAACCGGACGCGCACGTTTGCGTCGCAGCCGTCGCTGAACTTCTGCGATCGCCGAGGACCGCACCGACTGGAACACGCTGATCCGCTTCGACCACCAGATCAACAAGAACAACACGTGGGCGGTTCGCTGGCTGCGCGAGTGGGCGCCGCAGTGGTTGACGGTCGCCGGTCGGCAGAACTCCGCGCAGTCGCACGCAGGACGAGACCGACCTGGATCAGACGGCGGTCGGCACGCTGACGACCGTGCTCGGCAACTCGCGCGTCAACACCGTCAGGCGTCGCCCGGACGTGGGAGCACTGGTGGCACGGCAACGCATGCTTCCGCGCCCAGGGTCCCAACGGCGGACAGGCAGGCTTCGAGTTCGGCAACGAGCCGACCGGCAATCAGGCGCTCTGCCCGCCGCAGCTGAACTACCTGAGCTACCTCGCCCAGGCCAGCACCGAGTCGCAGGGTCCGTGGGATTCCAACTACCAGGTCGAGGACGACTACTCGTGGTTCATGCCCGGGCAAGCACGGCGACCACGACATGAAGTTCGGTGTCCGCTACAACTACACCGCGCTTCGCCGCGTGTCGCAGGTCAACCAGAACGGCACGTTCACGTTCAACACCAACACGCTCGTTCGATCCCGCCAACCCGAGAACCTATCCCGAGCGGCTGTCGATTCGGACGGGGACGTTCAACGAGAACGTCAAGAACCACACCTACGAGGCGTTCGCGCAGGACAAATGGCAGCATCAGCCCGCGGACGACGATCAACCTCGGGTGTTCGCTACGATCTCGAGATCATCCCGCTCGACGAGACCGGCAACCCGCTGTTCTCGCGCCAGCTCGAAGTCGCCCACCGACAAGAACAACATCTCGCCGCGCGTGTCGTTCACGCACTCGCTGGACGCCGGACGGCAAGTCGGTGATCCGCGGCGGCTACGGGATCTTCTACAACCGGACGATCCTCGGCGCCGTCGACGACACGCTGGAGTTCGGCAAGTTCACCGCGTCGAACGTCGTCACCTTCCCGTCGAGTGGCATCGCCGATCCCGGTCCGAGCGCCGGACGGTTCCCGACCGACCCGTACCTGGTCAACGGCCCGTTCGTCAACCGCACCCTGCTCAGCGCCGTCGTATCCGCCGGGTGTGTCGGTGCGGAACAACGGCGTCGTGATCTTCGACTCGCCGAATCGGACGCATGCCGTACGCGCACCAGTTCACGCTGCGGCTACGAACGCGAGCTCAGGCCGGTCGCTCGCTCTGCACGTCGACTACGTCCGGGCGATGAACAAGGACGATGTTCCTGGCGCGCAACCTCAACCCGGCGCTCCGTGTCGACACCAGCCGCACCGGGCAGCTGACGCGATCGGATGCGTTCGGCGTGCTGGGCGAGCCCTACACCCAGCAGGTCTGGGTGATGGAGAACACGGGCGACGCGGACCTACAACGCGCTCGACTTCTCGCTCGAGAAGCGCTACTCGAACCGACTGGTCGGGCCGCGATCTCGTACTCGCTGTCGAAGGCCGAACGGCACCGCCAACGATCAGGCTGACAAGAACCTGTATCAGGCGGTGACCAACCTGCGAACCTGGACGTGTGGCGCGGACCCGAGCAACGTCGATCGCCGGCACATCCTGTCGCTCGGCGCGCCAGACCGAGATTCCGAAGACCGGCGGGGTCGACGCTGTCCAGCACCGCGCGCTACATGAGCGGCGCGCCGTTCACGATCTACGACAGCAGCATCGACGCGGATCGCAACGGCGAGCTGGTCGATCCGGTGCCGGCCGGCACCTACAGCGGCCCGTCGTCGAATCGGACGCGATGCAGAACGTGACCTACGCGGGCGGGCGCAACGGCGCCGTCGGTCCCGACTACTTCCAGCTCGATGCTCGCGCGCCGGCTGGCGGCGCAAGGTCAGCAGCAACAAGGCGCTCGAGCTCTTCCTCGACATCTACAACATCACCAACCGCGCCAACTTCGACAACCCGACGCACGGCCAATGCCGACCGCCGCATCGCCGTCGTCGTTCCTCGTACTGACGAACCTGCGCGGCGGCGGCGGATTTCCTCGTCAGGCGAGATGGGCTTCAGGTTCGTCTTCTAGAGCTGGTTGCAGAATTGGCGTTGCAGGGGCGGACCCGCGTGTCCACGCCGAGGCTGACACATTGGTCGGCCTACCTGCACCAATTCTGCCAATGCACGCTCTAAATAGCCGGGGCAGGCGCGGCCGGGCTGGACAGCGGGCGCGCTTCGTCATCAAATGAGCCGGTTGATGGCAAGCCGGCTTTCGATCGCGCTCGCGGCGGCCGACGACGCGGGAGCTGTGCGCGAGCGCTCCCGCAATGCCGTGGCGTACCGTGCTGACGTGAGCGGCACGGCCTCGGCCATTGGTCGTCGATGTCCAGCGAAAGGGCGTCCGCTCGCAGCATGAAGCGTTCGTCCATCTACGTGGCGCGCGAGGCGATGCGCGTCGTCGCCACACTTGGAGCTCGCCACGAAGAAGCCGTGGGCGATCGATCGCCGGTAAATTCACCGAGGTGACGAGGCCCATCTATCTTCTCGGCATGGCTGTCGATCCGGACCGTCAGGGGATCGGCATCGGCCGGCAATGTATCGCCCACGCCATCGACGTCTGCAAGCAAGTGGCCGGCCGACGCGCTGTGCCTCGACGCGTCCGACGCGGACGCGGGCGCCGGCGGGTTCTACGGCAAATGCGGGTTCACTGAAGTCGGCCGCGCCACCTGCCGGAACACGCCGCTGATCTACTTCGAGCGGTTGATGTAATCTCCTCACCATGAAACCGGCTTGCGTCGCGGTTGCCTGTTGGGCGCTCGCCGTCACCTGCGCGACGCCGTGCGCGGCACAGGCCGTCAGAGACCTGCCGGTCGTGTGGGTGCTGTCGACCGGCGGCACGATTTCAGGACGAGGTGCATCGCCGACCGCGCTGGCGGAGTAAAACGGGCTCGCTGCTCGGCCGCGGAGCTGGTCGCCGGCGTGCCGGAAATCGCGCAGATGCGCCGACGTGAAGGTCGAGCAGCTCGCTCAACGTCGCGCAGCCCGGACATCACGCTCGACAACTGGCTGACGATCGCGCAGCCGCATCAACGCGGATTTTCGCCGACGATCCAGAGCCGCCGGCGTCGTGATCACCACGCGGACCAGCACGCTCGAGGAGACCGCCTACTTCCTGAACCTGACCGTCAAGGACGATCGGCCCGTCGTCCTCGTCGGCGCCCGATGCGGCCGGCGACCGCGATCAGCGCCGACGGCCCGCTGAACCTCCTCAACGCCGATCCGCACCGCAGCTGTCTCCGGAGGCGCGCGGCAAGGGCGTGCTCGTCGTCATGAACGACGAGATCAACGCCGCGCGCGAAGTGACCAAGACCAATACCTACCGGGTCGAGACGTTCCGATCGCCCGGAGCTGGGGTTCCTCGGCTACGTCGATGCCGACAGGTCGCCTTCTATCGCGCGTCGACCAAGCGCCACACCTCGCGGTCGGAGTTCGACATCTCGTCGGCTGGCCGGCGCTGCCGAAGGTGGACATCGTCTATTCGTACGTCGAGCCGAACCCGCGATGGTGCAGGCCCTGGTGGCGAGCGGCGATCGCGGCATCGTGTTCGCCGGCACTGGCGCCGGCACGCTGACGCAGCTTCGAGAAGCGACGCGCTGCACGTCGATCGTCGCTCTGCCTGCGGCGAAGCGCCCGGTGCTGTCGTGCGATCGAGCCGCACCGGCAACGGCCGCGTCGTCGGCCGCGACGACTACGATGCCATGGGCCTGATTCCGGCGGATACGCTCAGCCCTCAGAAGCGCGGATCCTGCTCATGCTCGCCCTGACCAAGAACCAGCGAGCTCGACGAGATCAGGCGCATCTTCACCGAGCACTGATCGCGCCGGCGCACCTGCCGCGCCGATGTTGGTGTAATCTTCTCAAGCTACTACCAGCCGCCGGAGCCATTTATGAAGCCAGTTCGCGTCTTGATCCTCATTTGCGCGCTCGCCGTTCGCGTTCGGCGCTCAATCTCTCGTCGGCCGCTCCGGAGCAGGCGCCGCCCGGCGTCAGCGCTCGCGGGGCCGGCCCGTTCGACGCGCTGCACTTCCGTCCGATCGGACCCGCGTCGATGTCGGGCCGCATCACCGACCTCGCCGTCTACGAGGTCGAACCCGGCGATTTTCTACGTCGGCACCGCGCACGGCGGCGTCTGGAAGACCGACCAACGCCGGCACGACCTTCGAGGCGCAGTTCCAGGATCAGGGGCTGATGTCGATCGGCGACGTCACCGTGTCGCAGAGCAATCCCGATCTCGTCTGGGTCGGCACCGGCGAGTCGAACAACCGGCAGAGCACGAGCTGGGGCGACGGCGTCTACAAGTCGACCGACGGCGGCAAGACCTGCACGAACATGGGGCTCAAGACCGTCGCGCTTCATCAACCGCATCGTCATCGACCCGCGCAACAACGACATCGTGTTCGTCGCGGCGACCGGCAGCCTCTTCGGGCCCGGCGGCGAGCGCGGCATCTACAAGACCACCGACGGCGGCAAGACGTGGAAGCAGACGCTGAAGGTCGACGACGACACCGGCGCGAACGACCTGGTGATGGACGCGACCGAACAACCAGATCCTGTACGCCTCGCATGTACCAGCGGCGGCGGACCGCGTGCTGCATGAACGGCGGCGGTCCGGGCAGCGGCATCTGGAAGTCGACCGACGGCGGCGACACGTGGACGCAGCTCGCAAGGGCGGCTTGCCGGACGAGCCGCTGGGGCGCATCGGCCTCGACGTCAACCGCCGGCGTCCGAACATTCTCTACGCGACGGTCGAAGGCCAGTCGCCGTCTGCCGCGGCGCGCGGCGGCGCCGCCGGCAGCAGACCGGACGAGGCGCCGCAGAGGCGGCGGCCGCGGCGCGCACCGTCGCGGTCGGCGTCGATGCCAGACGCCGACGCGGCCTCTACCGCTCCGACGATGCCGGCGCGACGTGGCAGCAAGGTCAACAACGAGAACGCCGCGGCCGATGTATTTCAGCCAGGTGCGCGATCGATCCCAACGATCCCGAGATCGTGCTCTACGCCGGCGTCAAGCTGCACAAGATCGACTCGACGGCGGCAAGACGGTCACGCTCAACGCCGACGCAGACGATCCACGACGACGTGCACGCGATCTGGATCGATCCGGCGAACTCGAACCACGTGATCATCGGCAACGACGGCGGCGTCGCGATCAGCTGGGATCATGGCGAAGACGTGGAACTTCGTCCACAACATCCCGGTCGGCCTCTTCTACCACGTCAGCGTACGACATGGCGACGCCGTACAACATCTGCGGCGGCATGCAGGACAACTACAGCTGGTGCGGTCCGAGCGCCGTGCGCGGCGCGGTCGGCATCGCCGGCTTCAACTGGGCGACGATGCAGGGCGGCGACGGCTTCGTCGCGCTCCAGGATCCGACCGACTACCGCATCGCCTACAGCGAGTCGCAGGACGGCAACATGGTCCGCATCGATCGCGTGACCGGCGAGACGATCTCGATCCGGCCGCAGGCCGAACGCGGGCGAGCCGCCGCTGCGCTGGAACTGGGACACGCCGCTCATCATGTCGCCGCAGCGATCCGAAGGTCATCTACGCGGCCGCCAACAAGGTGTTCCGCTCGGCCAACCGCGGCCTGAACTGGGAAACGGCCGGCACGCGATCTCACCGAGCAACGCCAACCGCGACGAGATCGTGACGATGGGCGTGAAGGGCAGCGACATCCGCATCTCGAAAGACGACGGCATCCAGGCGTGGCCGACGATCATCTCGTTCGCCGAGTCGCCGAAGCGCGCCGGCGTCGCCTACGCCGGCACCGACGACGGCAACGTGCAGGTGTCGCGCGACGGCGGCCGATCGTGGACCGACGTCGCCGACAAGATTCCCGGCCTGCCGAAGGGCATCTGGGTCTCGAGGTCGTGCCGTCGCGATTCGACGAAGGCACGGTCTACGCGACGTTCGACGGCCACCGGCAGAACGACTTCGAGACCTACATCTACGTGAGCCACGACTTCGGCAGACCTGGCAGTCGGCGGCGGGCGAACCTGAAGGGCGAGGTCATCAAGACGATGACCGAGGACCTGAAGAACCCCGACGTGCTCTACGCCGGCGCCGAGACCGGGCTGTTCGTGTCGATCGATCGCGCGAAGAGCTGGGCGCGCGTCAAGGCGAACCTGCCGACGGTGCGCATCGACGAGATCACGCTGCACCCGCGCGACAACGCGATGATCCTCGCGACGCACGGCCGCGCGCATCTGGATCCTCGATCACCTCGAGCCGATCCAGGAATGCGCGGCGGCGCAGGCGGCCGCGGCCGACGCGAAGCTGTTCACGCCGCCGCCGTTCGCGATGTTCCGGCGGCCGGCGCGCGATCGCAACTACGAGTTCTGGGGCGACCAGACGTTCTTCGGCGAGAACCCGCCGCGGGCGGCGATCGATCTCGTGGTTCAACAAGAAAGCAGGTCGGCGAGGTGAAGCTGAAGATCACCGACGCGGCCGGCCGCGAGGTCCGCGAGATCTGCCGGCACGCCGCTGGCGAACAGCAACAAGGCCGGGATTCAGATCGGCGTGCTGGGATCTGCGCGTGCAGCCGAATCCGGCGCCGCCGCCGGCGGAGGGACGCGGCGGGGCGCGGAGCGCGGGCAGGGGCAGGACGAGGCGGGACAGGCGCAGGACGCGGCGGGAAGGCTGAGGCGCGGCGCACCGAGCCGCCGGCAGTCGAGTCCGTTCGGCGCCGGATGTCCTGGTCGCGCAGCCGGCGGTGGCGGCGGCGGATTCGGCGGCGGTCCGAACCTCGAACGGGCCGTATGTGATCGGCGGCGTCTACACCGTCGTCGCTCGATCGTCGACGGCAAGACCGTCGACAGCAAGCCGCTGCGCGTGAACGAGGATCCCGAGGTCGTCCTGACGGCGGTCGAGCGGAAGCGGATGTTCGAGCATGGCGATGGAGATCCACGCGCTGCAGCCGCGGCTCATCGAGGCGACGACGGCGCACGCCGCGCTGACGCGGCAGCTGGCCGACGCGACAACGGCGATCGCCGGCGAAGAGCGACGTGCCCGGCGGACGTGAAGGCGTCGCTCGAGGCGCTTGACGAAGGAGGTCGCGGCGCCTTGCGCCGAAGCTCGCGGCGCCGGCCGGCGGCCGCGGCGGCGGCGGCGGCGGACGCGGCCACAACGAGAGCCTGTCGGCGAAGCTCGGCCAGGCGAAGAACGGTCTGACCGCGGGCATGTCGCCGGCGCGATCCGACGGTGCGCGCCTACACCGAGGTGAAGGCGCAGACGCCGAGGGCGATCGCGGACCTCAACGCGGCGATTGCGAAGGCGGCCGACGCTCAGCGGGACGCTGGCGCGATACAACGTGACGCCCACGCCTCCCGCGCCGGTGAAGATGCCTGGGCAGCGCCGCCGCCAAGACGCGCTGCACGTCGGTAGCGTGTCTTGTGTCTCTGCGTTCTTTGCGGTCTCCGGCGGTTATCTTCTATCGTGCGTGTCGTCGGCGGTTGAAGACCATCGCCGACGCAGATTCATGCACGCTCGTGACGCCGGGCAGAATAGTCGTTTAAAGTCTGCTATAGTCATCGATGAGAGGCGGCATATGCCGACCTGTACTCGATGCGGCGGTGATTCGTTCGCGGTCGGCGCGATGATCTCGGCAGTGCGGACGTCCTTTCGCCCGCAGGAGTCGAAATTCCTGACCCTGGAAACCGGCGACGTGATGACGAAGGCGATGATGTGCCGCAACTGCGGCGTGCATCGAGATCATCGGCGACGTGAACAAACCTGCGCCGCCTCACCAGCGAGCCCGACTCGAAGACCGAGCAGTTCGCGCGACGCCGGGCCGGCCTCCGACTACTCCAAGGCCTTCAACGAGTAATCAGGTTTTTTCGCGAGCTCGAGAACAGCGGGGCATGCCCGCGGCTTGCGTCCGGTTTCGCCCCGCGCGATAATCCAAAGAACATGTTCCTGGCGGCAACCACCCTCGTCCTTATCAGCGTCGGCATTAGCCTGCCGACGACAGCGGGGTGATGTAGCCAGAAGCCGACCAGCTCCGGGTTTCGACCAAGGGCCATCACCAAGATCGGTGATAGGCTCTTGCATTCCGGGGGAATGATGAACGCCGGGAGATTCGAACCACGACCACGTCCGACCTACTACCCGCTGGCCGGCCGCGCAGCCACCAGGCCGCGCGCCGGACGCGTCGCCGCCCGCGGGCCCGGTGCGCGGCGACGCGCCTGGCCAGGAAGAAAATCATGCGAGTCCCAGCCTGGAGGAACCGGGATACGGCCATGGCGTGTGAAGATATGGCCGCATGCATCGTCTGCTGGTCCTGTCCGCGCCGCGCGTCCGACTATCACGGCTTCGTCGAGGCCGCGCGGCTTCCGGATCTCGTGATCACTTCGACGCCCGATGCCGCGGATGCCGCGGCGAACGGAGCGATCATTCGATCTGGCGTTCGGCGAGCCGGCGCTGTTGCGCCAGGTGCTGCCGGCGCTGACCGGCGTCTCCTGGGTGCAGTCGACCTGGGCCGGGCGTCGAGCCGCTGCTCGATCCGGCTCTTCGCCGCGACTACATCCTGACCAACGCGCGCGGCGTGTTCGGTCCGCAGATGTCAGAGTACGTGTTCGCGTATCTTCTGGCGCGCGAGCGGAAGACTCTTCGAGAAGCAGGCGTCGCAGCGCCGCGTGCCGGTGGGATCCGGCGCCGCCGACGCGCCTGCGAGGCAAGCAGCTCAGGCTGCTCGGCGTCGGCACCGATCGGCGCGGCCGCTGATCGCCAGCACGGCGAAGCACTTCGGCATGCGCGTCAAGGGCTATACGCGCGCCAGCGAGGACAGCGCCGACGTCGATCGAGCATTTCCACGGATCGCTTGCAGGCGTCAGCGCCGGCGTTCGCGCCGGACCTCGACTACCTCGTCTGCGTGATGCCGGACACGAAGGCGACGCGCCATCTGGTCGACGACGCACGCTCCTGCGCGCGCTGCCGCCGCGGCGCCGTGTTCGTCAATCCGGGCCGCGGCGGCGCGGTGGACGAGGCGGCGCTGGCGGACGCGTCTTCAGCAGGGCCGCCTCGCGGGCGCGGTGCTCGATGTCTTCGAGACCGAGCCGCTGCCGGCCGACCACGTCTTCTGGCGGCTGCCGAACGTGCGCATCACATCGCACACGGCCGCGCTTGAGCGCGCCCGCCGACATCGCGCCGATCTTCATCGAAAACTATCGTCGTCTGCTGCGCGGCGAGCCGCTGCGCTACCGCGTCGACTTCAACCTGGAATACTGACCATGCCGCACGTGACGCAGCGACGCCACGCAGATCTACTGGGAAGAAGCCGCAGCTTCGGCAGCAGACGGTCGGCGCGGAACCGCTCCTCCTGATCATGGGGCTGGGCGCAACGCTCGAATGGTGGCAGCGGCTCATCCCGATTCTCACGCCGCGCTATCGCACCATCATCATGACAACCGCGGCGTCGGCCGCAGCGACGTGCCGCCCGGGCCGTACTCGATTCCGGCAGATGGCCGAGGACGCCGCGGCGGTGATGGACGCCGCCGGCGTCGAATCCGCCCACGTGTTCGGCGCGTCGATGGGCGGCATGATCGCGCAGGAGCTCGCGCTTGCACCACCGCTCGCGCGTCCGCTCGCTGATCCTCGGCTGCACGGCGTGCGGCGGGCGCGCATGTCGTTGCCGGCCAGCCGGGAAGTGGCACGCGCGCTGGGCGCGCGAACGACGATGACCGCGCGAACAGGCGCTGTGGACTGATGGCGCCGCACATCTTCGATGCGGCGACGCCGCGCGAGCGGATCGCCGAGGACATCGCGGTCCGGCTGCGCGCGACCGTCAGCAACGACGGCTACTTCGCGCAGCTGCGCGGCGATCCGCGCGTGGGAAGGCACGCACGATCGTCTCGCCGGGCCTCACGATGCCGACGCTGGTGATCCACGGCGAGACCGATCGAGCTCGTGCCGGTCGAGAACGGCCGGATCGTCGCGCGTGCGATCCCGCACGCCCGCCTCGTCACGATCCCGCACGCGAGCCACATCTTCTTCACCGATCAACTGGAAGCGGCCAGCCGGGCGCTGTCTGAGTTTCTCGCGGCGCCGGCGCCGGCTTGATGTAAGGTTGCGCTTCAACATTCTGGAGGACGCATGCTGAAGAACAAGTGGTTCGTGCTCGCACGGGTCGACGTTCGTCTTTCTCGCGCGGCCTGTGTGCCGGCAGCCTGCTGCCAGTCGGGCATCGCTCACGCGCAGGCCTCCAAGCACGTCTTCGAGCTGCGCACCTACACCGCTCCGGACGGCAAGCTCGGCGACCTTCACTGCGCGCTTCCGCGATCACACGATCCGCATCTTCAACAAGCACGGCATGAAGAGCGTGATCTATCTCTGCGCCGCAGGACGCGCCCGACTCCGCGAACACGCTGATCTACGTGCTCGAGCATCCGAGCCGCGAGGCGGCGAAGAAAGCGTGGGCCGATTTCCAGGCCGATCCGGAGTGGGTCGAAGGTCTCCGCCGAGTCGCAGGTCAACGGACGCATCGTCAGCAAGGTGGTGTCGGTGTTCGGCGATCCGACCGACTACTCGCCGATGAAATAGGAGAACGGATATGAGACGCATCGCGGTGCTGCTGGGGCTGGGGCTGCTGCTCGTCGGATCGAGCTACGCGCAGCAGAACGAGCCGCGCTTCACCGGGAAGTCCGTTGTCATGGACGGGAAAGGATCTGAGCGTCGCGCGGCGCAGCTTCGAGGCCGGGCGCTCGGACGTTCTGGCACAGTCACGACAACGGCCAGCTGCTGCTGGTCGAGGACGGCCGCATGCGCACGCAGAAGAAGGGCGGCGCGATCAAGGAGCTCGGGAAAGGCGAGAGCGACTACGCCGGCCCGAACGTCGTCCACTGGCACGGCGCCGCGTCCGGTGCAGGCGCTGGTGCAGGTCAACGTCGGCTTCGGCGGCGCGACCAAGTGGATCGAACGGGTCACCGACGCGGAGTATAACGGCGACAGGCCTTTGGCGCGACCGATGCGCGCAGGCTCTCATTCAGAGCGCGTTGCGGAATTGGCATTGCAGGGCGGACCCGCGCGTGGCCGCCCCTGGGGCCGACATCAATGAGTCGGCCCCTACGGCGACTTCAAGTTCTGCGATGCACTCTAGCATCGTCCGGGAGCCCGCCGTCGCGACGAGCTGGTTCCCATTGCCGTCGCCCGCTTGCCACCGACGCCGACGAGCACCACCGGTGATCCGGCGTGCGCCGGGCGGCAGGCGCGGATACTCGACGACAGCGAGTCCGAGGCGAGTTGCGGCCATCCAGGTCGACGTGGCTGCTTCGGTAGAACTCTCGCTGATTGCGCGACGATGTCCAGGGACCGGTTGTCGTCGTTTGGCTTCGACGCACGGCGCGCACCCTCACGAACGCGGGTCCGGGGTGCGACGCACGGGCGACACCTCCAGGCTCAGTGGCTGGGCGCTGTCGACGCTCCTGCCTCCACCCAACAGGCAGACGCTGGCGGTTACCGCGATGATGGCGAGCCTCGTCATGACGGATCTCCTTCTGGTGGGGACCAAATGGAGTATCGGTCGATCGCGTTACAGGGCTGTGCCATTACGGTCGGGCGCCCCTGCAACTCCGTCGCTCGTTGCGAGCGCCGGCGTGACAAACCGCGGCACTCTCCTCGCCCCGTCTAAGGCGCTGATGACCCTCGCCTTCAACGACATCCGCTTCGCTGTCCGCGGCCTGCTCCGCAGCCCGCTGTTCTCGATCGTCGCCGATCCTGTCGCTGGCGCTCGGCATCGGCGCCAACACCGCGATCTTCACGCTGATCGATCAGGATCCTGCTGCGCAAGCTGCCGGTCAGGGCGCCGGACGAGCTCGTCGATGCTCTACCAGCAGCGGCGCGCACAACGGCAGCAACATGGGTCAGCGGATGCACTCGTATCCGATCTACCAGGAGTATTCAGAAGCGCGCCGAGCCGCTGGCCGAGGTGCTGTGCCGGCGCCTCGGCCGAGGCGTCGGTCAGCATCGACAACCAGACCGAGCGCGCTCGAAGCCGAGATGGTCTCGGGCAACTACTTCACGATGCTCGGCGTGAAGCCCGGCGCTCGGCCGCGTGTTCAACTCGCGAGGAGGACGATCAGGTCTACGAGGGCCATCCGGTCGTCGTGCTCAGCTACGACTACTGGGACCGCCGCTTCGCGCGCGATCCGGCGGTCGTCGGCAAGAAGATCCTCGTCAACAACTACCCGATGACGATCGTCGGCGTCTCGGCGCAGCGGGTTTGCCGGCCTCGACCCGGCGCGGTCGCCGCAGATCCGCGTGCCGATCCAGATGAAGCCGGTCGATCGTGCCCGAGTGGGGCTGGGTGCACATGGACGATCGCGCGCGACGCGCTGGGTCCAGGTGTTCGCGCGGCTTGAAGCCGGGCTAGACCGTCGAAGTCGGCCGAGGCGCCGCTGCAGGCGCTGTTCACTGCAGATCCGCGCAGCACGAGATGACGCTGCCCGGCGCGAAGGACTGGTCGGCGTACGCGCGCGAGCAGTTCATGAAGGGGCAGCTGCGCGTCGAGAGCGCCGCGCCGGCGGCTTCTCGGACCTGCGCAACGACTTCTCGACGCGCGCTGATCGTGCTGATGTGCATGGTCGGCCTCGTGCTGCTGATCGCCTGCGCCAACGTCGCGAACCTGCTGATCGCGCGCGGCTTCATGCGGCAGAAGGAGATCGCGGTGCGCCTCTCGCTCGGCGCGTCGCGCGGTCAGCTGGTCCGGCAGATGCTCGTCGAGAGCCTCGTGCTGTCGTGCGTCGGCGGCGTCGCTCGGCGTCGCGCTCGCGGTCGCGCTGACGCAGGGCGCTGCTCGCGTTCGTGCCGTCGGACGGCCAGCCGATGCCTGATTCAGCGCGACGCCCGACGCGCGGATCCTCGCGTTCACGCTCGGCCTGACGTTCCTCGACCGGCATCGTCTTCGGCCTGCTGCCGGCGCTGCGCGCGAGCCGTCCCGATCCGTGGACGACGCTGAAGGACACGGTCGGCGCGATCGCGGGCACCGGCGGCTCGCTGTTCCTGCGCAAGGGACTGGTCGCCGCGCAGGTGACGCTCAGCTTCCTGCTGCTGTTCGGCGCCGGCCTGTTCGTGCGCAGCCTGCAGAACCTGAAGACGGCCGACACCGGCGTCGCGCTCGACAACCTCGTGACGTTCCAGCTGTCGCCGGCGCTCAGCGGCTACGACGACGCCGCGCGCGGTGCACTTCTACGAGCAGCTGCTGCGACAGCCTGCGCGCGGTGCCGGGCGTGAAGTCGGCGGCGCTCGCGGCGGTCTCGATCCTCTCCGGCGACGAGTGGGACAGCAGCATGTCGGTCGAGGGGCACCAGGCGAAGGACGGCGAGGACATGCAGGCGTTCATGAACGCGCTCTCGCCCGGCTACTTCGACGGCGATGCGGATTCCGATGCTCGAAGGGCGCGACTTCAACCGGCCGGACGTGATGGAGAACGCGACGGTCGGCGATCGTCAACCGCAAGTTCGCCGAGCATTTCTTTCCCGGCAAGAGCGCGGTCGGCAAACACATCGGCTACGGCACCGGGCCCGAAGGCCAAGCTGAACATCGAGATCGTCGGCGTCGTCGCCAACGCGCTCTACGAAGGGCCGCGCGAAGGCGTCCGGCGGCAGGTGTTCGTCCCGAACTGGGGCAAGCAGCGGCGTCGACGTTCTACGTGCGCACGACGCGACGCCGTCGGCGACGGCGCTTCGGCGCGATCCGCAACGAGGTGACAGCAAGCTCGACGCCGTCGATGCCGGTCTACGCGATGAAGACGCTCGAAGGCGCAGCTCGACGAGACGCTGCTGACCGATCGTCTGATCGCGATGCTCGTCGGCCGGCTTCGGCCTGCTCGCGACCGCTGCTCGCGTCGATCGGCCTCTACGGCGTGATGGCGTTCGTCGTCGCGCGGCGGCGCAAGGAGCTCGGCATCCGCCTCGCGCTCGGCGCCGAGCCGGCGGCGTGATCTGGCTGGTGATGCGGGAGGTCCTGCTCGCTGCTCGCGATCGGCCTCGCCGTCGGCATCCCGGCCGCGCTGGCGCTCGGGCCGCTACGTCGCGTCGCAGCTCTACGGCATCGAGCGCCAGCGATCCGTGGACCGCGACGGCGACGCTGATCCTGCTGACGGTGGTGTCGGCCGCCGCCGGCCTCGATTCCCGCGCACCGCGCCAGCCGCATCGATCCGATCCTCGCGCTGCGATACGAATAAGAAGAAACCGTCTCGGCGGTTTTTTCTTCGAACTGTGTCAATATCCCTCTACTTTTCAGGAGGGACGATGACGTTCGGCCGGCTTCGCCATCATATTCGCGTCCACCGCCTCGGTCGTCGCGCTCGCACAGGCCCCGAAGGATCCGGACTGGAAGGCGCTCGAGGCCGAGACGATGCAGCACTACCAGGCCGTGCTGCGCCTCGATACGCGCAACCCCCGGGCAACGAGGTCGTCGTCGCCGGATACGTCAAGGGCGTGCTCGAGAAGGAAGGGATTCCGGCGACGATCGTCGGCTCCGATCCGAAGCGGCCCAACCTGATCGCGCGGCTGAAAGGCAACGGCAGGAAGCGGCCGCTGCTGATCATGGGCCACAGCGACACCGTCACCATCGACGAAGCGAAGTGGACGCATCCGGCCGTTGAGCGCGACGCGCGAGGGCGGCTACGTGTACGGCCGCGGCACCGATCGACGACAAGGACAACCTGACCGGCGTCGCTGATGACCATGCTGCTGCTCAAACGGCTGAACGTGCCGCTCGATCGCGACGTCATCTTCGTGTCGGAAGTCAGGCGAAGAAGGCAGCTCGGGCATCGGCATCGGCTATCTGGTGCAGCGATCACTTCCCGGCGATCGACGCCGAATACCGCCTGGCCGAGGGCGGCGGCGTGACCCGGATCGGCGGACAGGTGAAGTTCGCGACCGTGCAGACGCTCGAGAAGATTCCGCGCGGCATCGAGCTCGGTCTGCGCACGGCATCTCAGGCCACGGCTCGGTGCCGCTCAAGTCGAACGCGATCGTCCATCTGGCCGGCGCCGTCGCGAAGGTCGGCGACTGGCGGCCCGACATCCGGTTCAACGAGACGACCGGCACCTATTTCCGGAAGCTGGCGGCGATCTCGCCGCCCGAGGTGGCGAAGCTACTACCGCGACGTGCTCTCGACCGATCCGAAGACGCAGAAGGCGGCCGACGACTGGCTGTTCGAGAACGAGCCGCGCCATTCGTCGATGCTGCGGACGTCGGTGTCGCCGAACATCTTTCAAGGCGGATATCGCTCGAACGTCATTCCGTCGGAGGCCAAGGCGACGCTCGACGTGCGCGCGCTGCCCGACGAGGATCCGGCGAAGTTCCTCGCGCAGGTGAAGCAGGTGATCAACGATCCGGCGGTCGACGTGCGCTTCACCGGGCAGAACGAGCGTCAGGCCGGTCCGGACGCGCGGCTCGACTCGGAGGCCTACAAGGCGCTCGAGGCGGCGGGCACCAGGATTTACAACGTCCAGACGCTGCCGACGATGAGCACCGGCGCCACCGACATGGCGCAGCTGCGCGTGAAAGGCGTGCAGTGCTTCGGCATCGGTCCCGCGACCGACTTCGAGGATCCGCCGAAAGGGTTCGGCGCGCACAGCGATCAGGAGCGGCTGCTCGAGAGCGAGCTGCACCGCTTCGTGCGGCTTCAACTGGGACGTGGTCGCGAGTCTCGCGAGGGCGAAGTGACACGGGCTGAGGGCTGGGGCTGCCGTCGCGCGTTCCGCGCTATGGCGGGCATGCGCGGCTGGCGCTCGGTGCGTCGCTGCGCTCGCGCTGCGAGTTCTCGCGCAGACGCCGCGCGGCAGCCGGACTGGAAGGCGCTCGAGCCGGAGATCGATGCAGCAGTTCCAGGCGGTGCTGCGGCTCGACACGCGCAACCCGCCCGGCAACGAGCATCTGGCCGCGGACTATCTCAAGGGCAGGTGTTCGACAAGGAAGGCATCCCGGCGCAGATCTTCGCGCTCGACGCCGAACCGCTCGAACGTCGTCGCGCGCCTGAAGGGCAACGGCCGGAAGCGGCCGCTCCTGATCATGGGCCACAGCGACGTCGTGACCGTGGACGAAGCGAAGTGGAAGTTCCCGCCGTTCAGCGCGACGCGCGACGGCGGCTGGGTGTACGCGCGCGGCACGGTGGACGACAAGGACAACCTCACCGGCCGGGCTGATGACGATGCTGCTGCTGAAGCGATCGAACGTCGCCGCTCGATCGCGACGTCATCTTCCTGTCCGAGGCCGGCGAGGAAGGCAACTCGAACTTCGGCATCCAGTTCATGGTCAAGCCAGCACTACCCGGAGATCGAAGCCGGAGTACTGCCTCGCCGAAGGCGGCGGCGCGATCCGCATCGGCGGCGTCGCGAACTACACGACCGTCGAGACGCTCGAGAAGATCCCGCGCGGCATCGAGCTGGTGGCGCACGGCATCTCGGGCCACGGATCGATCCCGCTGAAGTCGAACGCGATCGTGCATCTGGCCGACGCGGTCGGCGAAGGTCGGGCAGTGGCGGCCGGAGATCCGCTTCAACGAGACCACCGGCACCTACTTCCGCGGCCTGGCGCACGATCTCGCCGCCGGAGACGGCGAAGCTACTACCGCGACGTGCTGTCGACCGGATCCCGAAGGTGCGCGCGCGCGGCGGACGAGTGGCTGTTCGAGAACGAGCCGCTGCACTCGTCGATGCTGCGGACGTCGGTCTCGCCGAACATCATTCACGGGCGGCTACCGCTCGAACGTGATTCCGTCGGAAGCGAAGGCGACGCTCGACGTGCGCGCGCTGCCCGACGAGGATCCGGCCGACGTTCCTCGAGCAGGTCGAAGAAGATCGTCAACGATCCGGCCGGTCGACGTCCACTTCACCGCGCAGAACATCCAGGCCGGCCTCGGCGTTCGACGCGCGCCTCGACTCGGAGCCGTGCTAAGGTCGCTCGAGGCGGCGGCCAAGCGGATCTACAACACCGATCACGCTGCCGACGATGAGCACCGGGCGCGACCGACATGGCGCAGCTCCGCGCGCGAGGCGTGCAGTGCTTCGGCATCGGCGCCGCGATCGACATGGAGGACGGGCCGAAAGGGCTTCGGCATGCACAGCGATCAGGAGCGGCTGCTCGAAAGCGAGAGCTGCACCGCTTCGTCCGCTACAACTACGAGGTCGTCGGTAGACCTCGCCAGGCGCAGTGCGAGACCCTGAAGCGCGCAGGCTTCAGGCCGGGCGCGGGTCGCTCGCCTGAAAGGCCCGCGCTCCCTTGTCGCCGCGCTCACCCGCGACGTCGGCCCCGCTCTCCGCGCAGCCGTCCAGCCCGATTGGCGGGCGGCCGAGCGAGATCATGCGGCACTACCAGGCGGTGCTGCGGCTCGACACCACCAATCCGCCCGGCAACGAGCATCTCGCGGTCGAGTATCTGAAGCAGGTCTTCGACGCCGAAGGCATTCCGTGCGCAGCTCTTCGCCCTCGATCCCAACCGCTCGAACGTCGTCGCGCGGCTGAAGGGCAACGGCAAGAAGCGGCCGCTGCTCATCATGGGGCACACCGACGACGTCACCGTCGACCCGTCGAAGTGGAAGTTCCCGCCGTTCAGCGCGACGCGCGACGGCGGCTACGTCTACGGCCGCGGCACGATCGACGACAAGGACAACCTCACCGCCGGCGCTGATGACGATGCTGCTGCTGAAGCGGCTGAACGTGCCGCTCGATCGCGACGTCATCTTCCTCGCGGAATCGGGCGAGGAAGGGCAACTCGCAACTTCGGCATCCAGTTCATGGTCGCGCAGCACTTCGACCAGATCGACGCCGAGTACTGCTTCGCCGAAGGCGGCGGCGTCACGCGCGATCGGCGGCGAGGCGCAGTTACGCGACCGTGTCAGACGACCGAGAAGATTCCGCGCGGCATCGAGCTCGTCGCGCAGCGGCATCTCCGGCCACGGATCGATCCGCTGAAGTCAACGCGATCGTGCATCTGGCCGGCGCGGTGGCGAGGGTCGGCGAGTGGCGGCCGGACATTCGCCTCAACGAGACGACCGGCACCTATTTCCGCGGCCTCGCCGCGATCTCGCCGCCCGACGTCGCGCGCATGCTACCGCGACGTGCTGTCGACCGATCCGAAGGTGCGCGCGCGCCGCCGACGACTGGCTGTTCGAACACGAGCCGCGGCACTCGTCGATGCTGCGGACGTCGGTGTCGCCCAACATCTTCGCCGGCGGCTACCGCTCGAACGTGATCCCGTCGGAGGCCAAGGCGACGCTCGACGTCCGCATGCTGCCCGACGAGGATCCGGCGCGTTTCTCGAGCAGGTCAAGCGGGTCGTCAACGATCCCGCGGTGGACGTGCGCTTCCCGTCGCAGAACACGGCCGGCCGCCGGCGCTGCCGCGCGGCTCGACTCCGAGCCGTTCAAGGCGATCGAGGCGGCCGTCGACGCGGATCTACAACGTCGCCGACGCTGCCGACGATGAGCACCGTGCGCGACCGACATGGCGCAGCTGCGGGCGCAGGGGCATGCAGTGCTACGGCATCGGGCCGGCGGTCGATCTCGAGGACGGCCCGAAGGGCTTCGGCATGCACAGCGATCAGGAGCGGCTGCTCGAGACCGAGCTGTATCGACTTCGTACGGTTCAATTACGAGGTTGTGGTAGATCTGGCCCGTGCAGAAGTGAGACACGCGAGATTGCGGGGCTTCAGGGCTTGGATGTCGCTTGGCGCGGCGTTGCTGCGCGCCGCGACGCTGCACGCGCAGCAGCCGCCGACCTTCAGCGGCGCCAACCGCACCGTCGCCGTCTACGCGACGGTGACCGACGCGGGCGGCCGGCTCGGTGCCGGACCTGACGCGCGATCAGTTCCAGATCGACGACAGCGGCAAGCGGCAGGAGCTGACCGCTCTTCGCCAACGAGATCCAGCCGATCACGGTCGGTGATGCTGCTCGATCGCAGCGGCAGCATGCGCCGGCAACTTCGAGCTCGTCGAGAAGGCCGCCGAAGCAGTTCGTCGGCGCGATGCTGCCGGCCGACAAGGCGCGCATCGGCAGCTTCTCGAATCGCATTCAGGTCGATCCGCGCGACTTCACCTCCGATCACGACGAGCTGCTGAGGATTCTCCGCACCGAGCTGCAGGTCGAAGGGCCGACGCCGCTGTGGAACGCGGTCAACGTCGGCATCACCGCGCTGCTGCACCAGCAGGGGCGGCGCGTCGTCCTCGTGTTCACCGACGGCATGGACGCGCCGATGAACTTCAGCAGCAACAACAACAGCAGCCTCAAGGACGTGATGAAGCGGGCCGAAGAAGAGAACGTGATGGTCTACGCCATCGGTCTCGCCGGATCGAGCAGCGTCGGCCGCGATCGGGCCGCTCGTGGCGGCTGGCGCCGGCGGCGGCTCCGGCGGCGGCGTGGCGGCCACGGCGGTTTGGCGGCGGCGGTGCGCGGCATGGCGCGGCGGCAGCGGCCGCGACGGATAAACCGGACGACGGGCTGCCGAAGATCGCGGCGGCGACCGGCGGCGGCTACTTCGAGCTGACGTCGACCGACGATCTGGCGTCGACGTTCACGCGCGTCGCCGACGAGCTGCACCACCAGTACGCGCTCGGCTTCACGCCGACGAAGCTCGACGGCAAGATGCATACCCTCGCGTGAAGCTCGCGAACGGGCCTGACCGCGCGCGCTCGCGAAGAGCTATCTCGCGACCTGCGCTGCGCCCCAGGGTCATCCGGCGAGCAACGCCACGGACCACAGTGATCCGGAACTCGAACTCAGCACGCGGAACGTGCATATTCTCCCGCGAACGCATCGCGACACGGAGGATGACAGTGAGAAACGTCGCCTGATCGCATGCGGCCCTGTGCGCAGTCGTCGGCATCGTCCGATCGTTGCGCAGGGCAGACGCCCGCGCCGCAGACGCCTGCCCCGAGCGCCGATCCGTACGCCAACAACGCCGCGCCGGGCGCGACGCAGTTTCCGCTCGCCGCGCCGGCCGGCAAGGACAGCGGCGCGCGGACGACCGCGCCGGCCGGCGCGCGTGAACTCAGGGGCCGTTCGATCCGGCCACGTGGAAGTGCGGCACCGCATTCGATCCGCCGGCGGGCGCGAAGATCTGGAATCCGGTGAAGCTGAAGATGATGGCGGGCGGCAAGGTGACCGGCGGCACGCGTGTTCAGCGCCACCGATCCGGCGACCTACTGCGCGATGGCGAACGCCGGCTACGACTTCATCTGGACCGAGATGCAGCACGACGATCGCGACTGGGCAGGCGGTCGCGCGGATGTGGCGCACCTGCCCGCACGCCAAGGCGGTGCCCGGCGTCCGCGTCGCCTACACCGACGAGCGCGAGATCCAGCACGCGCTCGACGCCGGCGCGCTGGTCGATCGTCGTGCCGACGGTCGACATCGACGGCAGGAAGCGATCGAGGCGCGCAACTGGACCTACTTCCCGCCGCTCGGCCGGCGCAGCAACGGCGGCGGCCAGGCGTTCGATGCCACGATGTGGGGCGGCGTGCCGGGCGGCTACCGCAACACGATCAACGACAACGTCGTGCTGATCCTGATGATCGAGACGCTCGAAGGGCCTGAAGGACGCCGACGAGATCGCGAAGGTGCCCGGCGTGACCGCGGTGTTCGCGGCGAGCGGCGACCTCGGCAACTTCTCCGGCTTCCGGCAGGGCACGCCCGACTACGAGCGCGCGATCAACATCGTCCACGACGCGCGCGATCAAGGCGGGCAAGCGGCTGTGCGGGCCGATTGCGTGGCGCGATCGTCCCGACTTCACGCTGCTTCCAGGCGGGCAGCGAGACGGCCGCGATCGCGCGCGGCGTCGCCGCCGAGCTTGGTGAAACTGCAGCGGGCACCGAACATACCACAGTGCCGGTCGGACCGATTTGCCGCCCGCCCAAGCCTTATCGCTCTGTGCGCACTTAGACGTCGCCAGTGTCAGGCGTTTCCGCCTCCGCCGAAGGCTGCGGCGACTCCCGTGGGGCCGAAGCGGTAGCTGACCGCGCATTCACGCTGCCGGGCGCGATGTAGAGATTCGCGGCGTGCCGGGTCCGACGCTACACCTCACAGAACGCGCGCGCCGTGCCGGCGCTGCGTCCGAGGCTGCAGGGACACACGAAATACATGCTGATGATGGCATCGGGCACCCCGAAGGCGCATTCCTCCGACTGGGCATGCGCGAAGCTGGTCGAAGGAGGACCTTCGGGCGCAGGTCGCTCGCCGCATGCGTGCCTTCAGCAAGGAGCTCACGGAGTCGGGCCACTTCGTAGGCGACCGAGGGGCTTGGGTTTCCCAACGAGGCCAGAGGTCGTGCGCGCCGGGCGCGCAATGGCGAGCCGGTGACCGACGGCGTCTTTCCTGAATCGAAGGAGTTTCCTCGCCGGCTACTGGATCGTCGATGTCGAAAGTGCGAGCAGGCATACAAGATTGCCGCCGCGCGCCTCGGCGGCGCCGGGTCCCGGCGGGACGCCGGCCAACATGCCCATCGAGGTCCGGCAGGTGATGAGCGTGGATTCCCGATGAACTTCTCGCGATGACCAACTCATCTGGCTAGTGGCTGATGGCTAATGGCTAGGTGGCGGGTCGATGGTTCTGTCCCATCCGCCATCAACCATCAGCCCTTAGCCCTCAGCCCTTAGCCCTAACCCCGTTAGTGCTTCGCTTTTTCACGAACCCGCCGTTCGGCTACCGTTGTCGAGATCGCCGGTCTTGATGTCCGACCGGATGTTCCGAAGCTCGTCGTGCGTAGTCGCTCTCGAAGCGTTCGAGGCCGTCGGTGCACGTCCAGGACGCCCGGCTGGTTCGGATCGCCCTTGCCCTTGTAGCGCGCGATCTTTCGGATACGCGCAGATCGGTCGCGTCTTGTCGGCGACGCCGGCGGTGAAGTGCGACGACGATGAGCCGGCTGGGCGCGACGCCGCGCTCGACCCATCGATCCAGCGCCGCGAGGATGTCGTGGTCGGCGTCGAGCACGTCCGACATCGTTGCGCGAGCGTGTAGGCGAAGCTCGAATTTGGACCGGATCCCGCCGCCGCAGTGGTTCACGCCCGGCGCGAGTGAACAATCGGAAGAAGTCCTGCGTGTCCTCGAGGTTCTCGCGCGGCGAATCGCGCCGCGACCCGTGCCCGCGATGCTTGTCGATCGTCGTCGTCGATCGTGCGTCGTCCCGATCAGGAATCGTCGCCGTCGATCGATCCGAGAGACGGAGCCCGCCGCCGGTGACCGCCACCACGCTGTTGTAGTAGTTCAGGCTGCTGCGCGGCTCGAGCGTCGTATCCGTCCACCCGTGCCACATCAGCAGCTTGCCGCCGCGCGCCTTGAAGACAGGCCCAGGTCTGGGATCGGTCGAGTTGATCGTCGCGGCGAGCTTCGCGTCGAAGAACGCGACGTCGGTCGTGTAGTCGAATGTGTGGAAGTCGAAGCGTCGGGTTCTCGACGATCATGTTCTGCCACAGGTTGTTGATGAACGCGCCGAAGCCGACCCAGCCGAACTCGCTGCCGCGCTCGAACCCTGGAAAGAGGCGCAGGCCGGTCGCCGGATCGCTCCGGTCCCGGCGTAGATCTTTCGACCGCGTCGACCTCAGTAGGCGGTGAGACACGTCGGCGCGTCGGCGCCCGCGCAGAGGAGCGACTTCGGATCGAAGCGGCATCGCGTTGCGGCTCGTTCAAATAGCCGTCCGACAACAGGCCGCCGTCGCGGCCGCCGCACTGCGCGATCGACGGCGCTGGTGATCACCGATCGCTTCGCCGGATTCAGGCTCTCGAGCGCAATCGCCCGCGAGATGAACTCGACGTTCTGGATGCGTCCACTGGTTCCACGGCGCTCCGGCGATGATCGCGTCGTAGTCGTCCGGGGTAGCGCTGCGCTTCCATCAGCGCCTGATGGCCGCCGTTCGAACAGCCGTGGAAGTACGAGCGGCGCGGATCGATGTCCGTAGAACGCGCTCCACGATCGCCTTGCTCGCTCGCGCGGTGACGTGGTCGCCGCGGTTCGCGTAGTCGATCACTTTTTCAGGATGACCGAGCGCCCAGTTGGCGGTCGAAATGGGATGTCCGAGATCCGAGTTGGCTGACCGCGTATCCGGCCTGCAGCGGGCGCACCATCGACGTGTGCCAGATCGCGCCGGTCGAGCGCCGTTGCCGACGCCGAGGAACTTGCGGTTCCAGTGCGCCGCGTCCGGCATCCACAGCTCCATCTGAATGCTGGAGTCGGCCGTCGGCGTCAGCGTCGCCGTCACCTGTGCAGAAGGCAAAGGCGCCGACACGGTGATGATGGCGGCGGCGGTGGGCGCGTTGCTGTTGGCGCCGGTCGTCGACGAATGGCGCGGTGCATGTCGGTCGCCGATGTACGGCGCCGTCGACAGCGCGGCGCGCCGTCGTCAGGCCTGCGCAGGCGGTCGCCGCGACCGGGCTTCGCGCGGTGAGCAGCATGCGCCGCGGATCAGGGCCGAACAGAAGAGAACTGCAGGATCGGCGAAGCACTCTCCACTGCTTCATGATCTCCTCCAGTGCGCGCCGGCCGTGCGCAGCCGTCAGCGCCGCCGCAGCCTATAGCACGCACATAGGGAGATCAACGACCTCGAACGGACACCGCCGAAGTTTTAACGCGGCGCCCTCACGGCTCAGCTACCGAATCAGGTGGAAACCAGAGGGCACCGCCGGCGGCATCTTCCAGCATCAGCAGCTGGCGCAGCGCCTCGGGCTGATTCGCCGGCGCCAGCTGGTTGGCCTGGTCGCGCGTGTTGATCCCGTGGCACGACGGTGCAGACGCGAATCTCGCCAGGCTGCATCGTGATCCAGTAGCGCTCGCGCACCACCGGCGTGCCGTCCGGGCTGGTGAGCTGCCACGAGATGGCCCGGCGGGCCGGCACGAACGCCGCGACCGATCCGTCTGCAGCCACCGCGACCGAGGCCGTTGGCGCGCCGCTCAGTGGCGGATTCGCGACGTCGCGGGTCGTGCAGGTATTGCGCGATCACGCGGCGGCCTGCGACGGATCGGTCGCGTGCCGCCGAGTCCGCGAATCTGGTCGGCCTGGAAGAGCTGCAGATGCGAGACGTCGTAGATCTTGCCGCCGGCGCCGAGCGTTTGCGTGGCCGTGCCGGCGACGCGAAGGTTGAACGGCTGCTGCTTGTCCGAACGGTCGCGCGTCGTGACGTTGTGTGACGACGATCAGCGCGAGCCCCTGCTGTCGCAGGTAGCTCTGCATCGTTGCGACACTCACGTTCTGCTGTCCGAACACCTGCTGCACGGGCGTCGTCATTGGCGTCGCGGCGTGCGTCGGTTTCGTCCGCGCCCGCACTTCGACGCGGATCGAGTTCCCAGAGCGGGCCGGAGTAGGTGACCAGCACGTCAGGATCGCAACCATGTGACCGACTTGGAAATGCCCGGCGTCAGCGTCTGCTCCCGCGCACATACCAGCTGCCCGAGAGCGAGACGTCTTCAGACGGAACGCGTACCGCGAACCGGGATTCGCACCGCGTTCCTGTGTTGGTCGTCGCTCCGCGTCTCGCTCGTGTGGACCGTCACGACCGTGCCGTTCGACAGCGGAAGCGGGTTGCCGGTACAGAGCCGGAGTCGATTCGCGCTCGGCGTGTCGGTCGTGCGGTATGCGTGTCGCGGTGCGTCACGTAGGTGATGACCGTCTGGTCGGGATTGAAACCCGGCGGCGCGTTGAACTTGCGACGATCTGGCCTGACGCGTGCGTCGAGAACTCCGGCGCGTCGATGCCGTAAGTAGTTGCCGGGCGCGGCCGGGTCCTCCTTGATCTGAATGAAGTTCTCGATCGAGTTCGGGATTGGTTCGCGGAGTGGTCGCCGAGTGATAGCGTCAGGTTGGGATCGTCGGTCAGGCTGCGGTCGAAATAGCCATGAAACTCGTGACGTCCGAGGTGGTTGACGGTTTCCTCCTCCGTCCCGTCTTCGTTGACCATCCAGGGAAGAAATCGTTGAACGAGATGGCCGGCGAGGTTGGTGCCGGCCAGCAGGTCGGTCCGGCTCGGCACGCGGCTCGGGAAAGATCTCCGTTCGATCGTTCAGGCGCGCGGCGGTCGGCGACTCGTCGCTGTAGTTGAACGGTGCCGTAGTCGTCGCCGCTCAGTGGCGTCGCCGTCGGCCTGCTGGTCGCGCTGCAGATGATCCCAGCGGATTTACACCACGCGTCCAAAGCTGTCGATCTGCGGCGAGAACGACCCGGATGGCGAGTGCTGAATCAGCGAACAGATCGCCCGTCGACGGGTTCAGGCTCACAGGCCGGTGACGGTCGGCGCTTCTTCGCACTCATCGCGTTGCGGGGTACAGCGCACGATCGCCGTTGCGCGGCCGATCGGAGGTGAAGATGATCCGCTCGTCGGTGCCGTAGATCGGGCTGACGTTGTTGTAGTTGGCCGGCTGATTCGGCACCTTCGTGATGACCGGCGTATCGCTCGGCCCGAGTCCCGTGATCTCGTAGATCTGGAAGTAATACTGGCCGACTTCGCATCGCCTGCGTCGCGCCGCCCACCACCATGCTGAACAACGCCTTCGTCCCGCTCCAGTGCACGCTCGGCTCGCGGACGGCGATGCTCGACGCGCCCTGCAGTCCGCTGACGCCGTAGCCGGCGGACTGCGTCAGGTTCTTCAGCTCGCCAGTCGCCGTGCGGATCCAGAGGGTCGCCGCCTCGTCGCCACCGACTGCGCCGAACCCTGCTGGTTGCCGAAGGCCGAGCCGATCGACGTGAAGTCTCCGGGCACCGGCACCTGGGTCACGAACAGGATTGGATTGGGCAGTGCCACGCCGCTTTGCGCGAGGCCGGTCAGCGGCCCGCGCAGGAGAAGCGCGCGCCGAGCAGCAGCGACATGCAGACGAACACGGTGCGGCGATGTGCGGAGAGGACATCCGGCTCACCTCCAGCAAGGCAGATGCCGGTCGTGGTGCGCAATCGTGCGCAACGAATCGAGGCTCCTCGCACGCATCTGACGTGTAACACGTCGAGGACGTAACTCCTGCTGCCAGCGGGCAGGGGCTGCGCGGTCCGGCGCTCCCGATCACGAAAAAAGCCCGGACCTCAGAGGAGATCCGGGCTCGATCGTGACAGGCTGCCGGGGCGTCAGAGTGCGGCGGTGGAGAGCGCCGGGCTCTTGAGCGCGTTGCTCATGCTGGTCAGCGCCGCCTGGAGCGTGCGGCGTGACAGCGCGATGTTCATGCGCATGTGGTTCTCGCCGCCGGGACCGTAGGTGTGGCCCGGGTTGAGCGCCACGCCGGCGTTCTTGATGAACCAGCGCTCGACGATCTGTTCGGGCGTCGTGGCTTTGCCGCGCCTTCGTCTCGGCCGCCGCCTTGTCCTTCGCGCCGATCTTCTCGGCCACCACGCTTTGACGTCCAGCCACACCAGGTACGTGCCCTCGGCCTTGGCGTACGTCTTGATGAGCGGGATGTTGGCTTTGATGTACGACTGCGCGAGATCGTGGTTGCCGTTGACGTAGTCGACGCACTGGTTCGAGCCAGTCTTCGCCGCCCGAATAGGCCGCCCTGCTGGCGATCATGCCCAGCGTCGTCAGGTCCGGGTGGTTGTTCGCCTTGGTCGCCGCGAACAGATCCTTGTTCGTGCTGAAGCTACCACGCGCACTTCATCGCCGCGAGGCCGAACGACTTGCTCGGCCGCCTTGAACGTGAGGCTGTTGTTGACGATCGGCCTTGTTCGGCAGGCGTGGCGAACGGCGTGTACTTCTGCCCCTTGGTCACCCAGTCGCAGTGGATTTCGTCGGCGAGCACGATCACGCCGCTGACGCAGGCAGATCTCGCCGATCTTGCGTCAGCTCCTCCGGCGTCCAGCACGTTGCCGGTCGGGTTCTGCGGATTGCAGAGGATGAACGTGTTGGTCTGCGTGGCTGATGCGGCGTTCGAAGTCGTCGAAGTCGAACGTGAAGCGTCCGTTGACGACCTTCATCACGCTCTCTTCCGGCGATCGTGCCGGTGTTGCGCAGGTCGCCGTAGAAGCCGTTGTAGGTCGGCGTCGTCAGCAGCACCTTGCTGCCGGGAGGCGAGAACGCGCGCAGCGCGGCGATCAGGCCGGGATGCACGCCGGTGGTGATGTCCAGCAGCGCCGGATCGATGTCGATGCCGTAGCGCCGCTTGTTCCAGGCGACGATGCCCTTCGAGAAACGACTTCGGGCATGATCGATGTAGCCCCAGATCGTCGTGCTTCATCCGTTCCTGGAGCGCCTGCGGTGATCGCACGGCGCGGCGCGGAAATCCATGTCGGCGATGCCCATGCCCGCGACGATGTGATCCTTGTCGGTGAGGCCGGTGTTGATCGGGCCGTCCCACTTGGTCGAATCGGTGCCGATGCGGCTGTACGGCGTGTCGAAATCGAACTTGGTCGCATCCGCGGCCGGGACGAGCGGCGCCGCTGGCGGCTGCTGCAAGCGAGCTGCCTGGCGCGACCGCGCCCACGAGTGCCGTCAATCCGGCGTTTCTCAGGAACGACCTGCGATTCAGCCCGTCATTCTGTGACATGCGCATGCTCCTCGTGTGACTGCCTCACGTTGCCGCCCGAACGGAGTGATACTACACCCAGCCCTCCGCCTGCCGCCAGCAACTCTTTTACAAGATCGGTGACATCAGTGCCGTGAGCCGACCAGGCCGGAAAATCCCGGCTTTTCGGTCGGAGACGGCCGTGACAGTCCGTCATAGTAAGCTGTGCAGCGCATTCATCACCACACACCTATGACGACACAACAATGGAATCCGGACACGTATGCCCGCAACGCGCGCTTCGTTTCGGACCTCGGCGCCGGGGTGTTCGAGACTGCTCGACGCCGCAGCCGGGCGAGCGGGTCCTGGACCTCGGATGCGGCGACGGCGCCTCTGACCGAACGGCTCGTCGCTGCCGGCTGCCGCGTGATCGCGATCGACAGCAGCGCCGAGCAGATCGGCGCGGCGCGCGCCGCGCGGCTCGACGCACGCCGCGGCGCGTGCCGAGACGCTGCCGTTCAAGGGCGGAGTTCGACGCGGTGTTCAGCAACGCCGTGCTCCACTGGATCCGCGACGCCGACGCCGTCGATCGCGTCGGTCCATCGGGCGCTGAAGTCCGCGCGGCCGCTTCGTCGCCGAGTTCGGCGGCGTCGGCTGCGTGCAGACGGTCCGCCTCGCGCTGATCGACGCCGCGAACCGCCGCGGCCTCGACGGCGCGGCGCTCGATCCCTGGTTCTTCCCGACGGAGGCGGTCGTATCGCGCGCTGCTCGAGGCGCGCGGCTTCGATCCGCGCGATCGCGCTGTTCCCGCGGCCGACGCCGCTGCCCGGCGACATCTCCGACTGGCTCGAGACGTTCGCGCAGCCCTTCCTCGGCGCCGTGCCGGCAGGACGATCGCGACGCGCTCGTGTCGAGGCTGTCCGGCGCCGCCGTGCAGCCCGGCGCTGTTCGATCCCGCGCGCGGATGGACCGCCGACTACATTCGCCTGCGCTTCGACGCCTGCAGAAGGCCTAGCGAAGACGAAGGATGAAACCGATCGGCCTCGTCGGCGGCATCGGTCCCGAATCGACAATCGACTACTACCGCGCCATGATCGCCGCCTATCGCGAGCGGCAGCCCGACGGCAGCTATCCGCCGATCGTCATCAGCAGCGTCGACGCGAGCGCGATGCTGGGCGCGCTGATGCAGGAACCAGTTCGCCAGACGGTCGCCGATCATGCTGGTCGTCGGAGCTGGAGCGCCTCGAGCGCGGCCGGCGCAGGCTGCGCGGCGATCGCCGCCAACTCGCCGCACATCGTGTTCGACGAGGTCAGCGCCGCTCGCCTCTGCCGCTCGTGAGCATCGTCGAGGCGACCGCGCGACGAGGCGAGTGCGCCTCGGGTCTGCAAGCGGCTCGCGCTGTTCGGCACCCGCTATCACGATGCAGGGGCGCTTCTATCGAGGACGTGTTCGCGCCGCCGGTCTCGACGCTCGTCCTGCCGGACGAAACGGAGCAGACACTACATCCACGACAAGCTACATGAGCGAGCTCGGTGCAAGGGCATGCTGCGTCCGGAGACGCGCGAGCGGCCTGCTCGCGATCGTCGCGCAGATGAAGGCGCGCGAAGGCATCGACGCGGTGATCCTCGGCGGCACCGAGCTGCCGCTGATCCTGCGCGATCACGACCGCGTCCGGCATCCCGCTGCTCGACACGACGGTCGATTCACGCGAAGGCGATCGTCGCGCGGGCCATGGCGTAGTGCCGCCATGGCGCTGACCGCGACGATCTACAACTTCGACATCGAGCTCGCCGACGCCGATCGCAACCGCTACGAGTCGCTCAACCTGCGCGTCGCGCGGCATCCGTCGGAGTCCGAAGACTATCTGGTCACGCAGGCTGCTCGCCTATCTGCTCGAGTACGCGGAAGGCATCGACGTTCTCGCGAGGCGTGTCGGATCCGGACGAACCGGCGGTGTGCGATCCGCGATCTCACCGGCGCGCATCACCACGTGGATCGACATCGGCACGCCCGATGCGCGCGCGCCTGCACAAGGCGGCCAAGTCCGGTGCGCGCGTGCGTCGTCTATACCCACAAGAACCCGGATCAGTTCCTGAAGCAACTCTCCGGCGAGAAGATCCACCGGCTCCGACGAGCTGGAGCTCTACGCGATGGACCGCGGGCTGGTCGCCGCGCTCGCCGCGCCGCCTCGAGCGGCGCGTCGCCGTTCAGCGTATCGATCACCGACCGCGAGCTGTATCATCTCGATCGGCGCCGACACGCTCACCGGCGCCGTCACTCGCCTCACGATCTGAACGCACTCGCGTTCGTGCATTGACCGCGAAGGCCAGCAGAGAACGCAGAGAACGAGAATCACGATCCGACGGAAACCACCGGGATACCGCAGATTGAGCGCTGACGGAAACGATGCCGATCCGCCTGCCGGCGTGCCGTGCGCCACGACGGCCGTCTGACTAATCCGCGCACACGATCCGACGTCATCTGACGAAGAGAAACCCAAACGCCGGGCCAGTTCCTCAGTCGGTCTCCGCGCGTCTTCGGCGGTTTCTTCGTGGTCGCGGTGCGGTCGGCTGTGTGCTCGTCGCAGACGGCCGAGTGCCGCGGCGCTGACGACCGCCGCCGGGTCCGAAGCGCGCGAGGACGTCGACGTTCGAGCGGACGTCGCGGGGCAGCGCGGTCGAAATCGTCCATGATCGCGTAGCGCAGTCCGCCCGGGACGATCCAGCGAACGATCGCCTGGCTCGCGGCTCGAACGTGTCGTCCTACGAGCGCGCGTCCGGCCGCGCGCGGGTTGCCGAGCACGGCGAGGTGCGAGCCAGTAGGCGCGTGTAGCCGTCGGCACCAGGTGAGTCGACGCATGCGGCGCATCGGGCGCGATCGCGCCAGCGCCCAGCTGCGAGAAAGTACCGGCTGCGATACGACCGGCTGGACCGGCGCCGCGGACACGATGTGCCCGCGCCGGCTTCGGCGCGACGACAGACGACCGGCAGCCCAGGCGTAGCGCGGGCGTCGCGGGATCGCAGCGCGCCACAGGCTGGCGATCACCGTCGCCCGCGCCGAACCGCCAGCGGATAGATCGCCGAGATACGCCATCTTCAGCGAGAGGTACGGCGCGTCGTCGCGCCGCTGTTCAGTCCGGTGACGATGAGGCGGCGCGCCTGCAGCACGATGGCGAGGAACAGCAGCGCCACGCGTGAGCCGGTCCGTGACGAGAGATCCGACAGGAACCCAGGGTTACCAGGACGATGAACGGCCGCGCCGAGCGTGCGCGGCGTCGGCCAGGATGGCGAAGCCGACCGCGTGCACCATGCCGAGCCCGTACGCGGGCTGGAACGGCGGCGTACGATCACCGCACGATGCCAACGGGCGCGAGGGCGATGGCCAGGTCCTGCAGTGCGTTGCCGCCAGGCAAGCTCGCGATGCATGAAGCACGAGTGCCGCCGAGCATCAGCGACGAGCGGGCCGATCCAGACCGGCCACGTCAGGAACGTTGCGACGCCAGAGCGCGAACAGACGCCATCGCCTCGCCGTTCGGCCGTTCGTCCCACACCACGAGCGCCCACCACATCGCTACCGCGAACAGCTCCGACACCGCCTGCGAGAGGAACGACTGCTGCCATGAACGAGCCCGACGAAGAAGCTGAAGGGCAGCCACAGCAGCAGCGACCGCGGCCATCGCGAACGGGACGCGCGGCACTCCGTCGGGCATCAGGCGTCGTGCGATCAGGAACACGACGCCGCTTTTGAGCGCTGCGCGCTCAATGCGACGATCCGGATGCACCGCGTGGAGCGCGTCGCTGTGCAAGCCACGCGGCCGGCGAGCACGGTCAGCAGATGGGCGCCGGGCGTGTAGTCGATCATCTCGCCCAGGTACGCGCGCAGCGCGGCGTCGTGCGCGAGTGCGGCCGTGCGCGTTCGATGTAGCTGAGCAGCGCAAGATGGTGCGCGAGATCCGATCCGGCTGCCGGTCGGGAGAAAGTCGGGACGCGCGCACCACATCAGCCACGCCGAATGTGGACAGCACGATGGCTAGCGCGAAGGCGGGCAGGGCCGATCGCATCGGGACGCGGCGCGGCGCGGCGGCAGCCGGACGAACGCGTCGCCGCGACGGCGAGCGAGCAGCGAGGACGACGAGCGGCGCGAGTCGTGAAGCCGAGCCGCGTCTGCCGAGGTAGGCGGCGATGATCGCCGACGGCCAGCCACGCCACCGCCGCTGCGGCGCCGGCTTCCGACGCCGATGAGCGGCATAGGCCGGATGAGCTTATCATTCCGCATCGGAGGACGGCTGATGTTCGTCGGTCATTTCGGGCTGGCGTTCAGCGCGCAAGCGAGCCGCGCCGGCAGTGTCGCTCGGTGCGCCTGTTCGCCGCCTGCCAGTTCGCCGGACCTGCTGTGGCCGACGCTGGGTGCTGCTCGGCTACGAGCGCGGTCGACAGTCGCAGCCGGGCGCGACGAGGTTCACGCCGCTGAACTTCGTCAGCTACCCGTACTCGCACAGCCTGCTGGCGCTGTGCGTCTGGGGCGTCGCCGTTCGGCGCGACTCTACTTGGCGTCCGTCGCGCCAGGATGCTCCGCCAGCGTCACGATCGCGCTGCTCGTCGTCAGCCACTGGCTGCTCGACTACGCTGACGCATCGACCTGACATGCCGATCACGATCGGCGGGTGCCGGCGCGTCGGCTTGGGCCTCTGGAACTCGGTGCCCGGCACGCTGGTCGTCGAGCTCGCGATGTTCGGCGATCGGCCTGCGCGACTGTATCTGCGCGCAACGGCACCGCGCGATCGCGATCGGATCGATCGGCCTCTGGGGCCTCGTCGGCGTTCCTGCTCGTCGTCTATCTCGCCGCGCGCGTTCGGCCCGCCGCCGCCGATCCGCGGCCGCCGTCGCCTGGTCCGCGCAGGCGATGTGGCTGCTCGTGATCTGGGCGATACTGGTCGACAAGCACCGCGTGCCTACAACGCATCGGGGACTAGGGACTGAGAGGTGGGGATGGGAACAGAGATCCGCGCGTCGACGCGCACATCAGGAACGCCGCGCCGTTCGCGCAGCCGATTCTCGACCGACGATTCGCGAGACGGTGCACGCGTCGTGCCCCGACGTCGAGGAGGCGATGAAGTGGAGCTTTCCGCACTTCCTCTACTAAGGGATGCTCTGCAGCATGGCGTCGTTCAAGCAGCACGCGGCGTTCGGCTTCTGGAAAGGCTCGCTGGTCGTCGATCGGCGGTCGAGGAGTGCCGACGCGATGGGCCACTTCGGCCGCACTGACGAAGACGTCCGATCTGCCGTTCGAAGACGCGTGCTCGCCGGCTACATCAAGAAGGCCGCGGCGCTGAACGAGCAGGGCGTGAAAGTGCCGCGCGCGCGTCGAAGCGTCGCGCGGCGCCGAGACCGGTTGACGCCGCCGCCGGTCGCTCGCCGCGGCGCTGAAGAAGAGCCGCAAAGCGCAGGCCGGCTTCGAGGCCCTGAGCCACGGCAGCCACAAGCGCGGGCATATCGAGTGGATCACGGAGGCAGAAGACCGACGAGACGCGCGCGCGGCGCGCTGGCGCAGGCCATCGAGTGGATGGCCGAAGGTAAGATCGCGGAACTGGAAATACGAGCAGGAGGGGCTAGGGGCTGGGGGGCTAGGCTGGGGTGCGGGTGCCTGGTGCCGGGTGCTTTACGTGCTGGTGCCGTAGTCCCCTCTGACTCAGGGAGCGCACACTGTTCGCCCGCGCGACGCAAACTTTCGCCGCCGCCGGCCCGTCTACTCCCGCGTGCCGACATCATTCCTCGCGCTCGTGTTCGCGCTTGTCGCGCTCGCCACCGGCGGCGCAGCCCCGCGTTCCGGATCCGCCGCCCCTCATCGCGCCATGCGACGTCGTCAGGATCGCCGACGGTGTCATACGGCTTCATGTGGCGCGATCCGCTGGCGGATCCGATTCAGGGGAACGCCTTGTTCATCGTCAACGACCGCGACGTCGTCGTGGTCGATACCGCGCTGCTGCCGTCGACCGCGCCGGGTGATGGCCGCGAGGCTGCGCAAGCTGACGACCAGGCCGGTGAGCTACGTGATCAACACCCACTGGCACGACGATCATCACGGCGGCAACGCGGTGTATCGCGAGCTCTGGCCGGACGTGCGGATCGTCGGACGTCAGGAGACGCGTCGCGACATCATCGAGAAGACCTACCGCGGTCCGGCCGAACACGTGTCGGACATGCTCGCCACGGCGGAGAGTCACGGCGCTGGGCGGCCACCGGTAAAGACGATGAAGGACAGCCGCTCGAGGAGCGGCGGCGGGCGCGCGCGGGCGAAATCGCGGCGCTCGATCGCGCGATTGCGCCGGAAGCTCCGGGCCATCCGCGAAGCGCCGCCGGACGTCACCTTCAGCGATCGGCTGACGCTGCGCAGCGGCGAACGGACGATCCAGTCCGCTGGCTCGGACTGCGGCAACACGCGCGGCGACACTGTCGTATGCTGCCGAGCGCGCATTGCGGCGTCCGGCGATCTCGTGGTGTATCCGATTCCGTTCATGTTCGGGTCGTATCACGAGGGGTGGGTGAAGACGCTCGACGCGCTGGACGGGCTGCCGGTCGATACGCTGGTCCCGGGTCATGGACCGCTGTTTCGCGATCGAACCTATCTTCGGCAGGTGCGCGGGCTGCTGCAGGCGCTCGTCGATCGCGTGAAGGCGGCGGTCGCCGCCGGCGCCACGCTCGAGCAGACGCAGCAGCAGGTCACGCTGCAGGATTGGAAGACGACGATGGCCGGCGACGACCCGAGGAGGCACAGCGCCGCGTTCGACGGCTTCGTCGTGCAGCCGGCGGTCGAGCGGATGTGGCGTCAGGCGCGCGGCGAGGCCGGACAAGTAGGTCGATCGCGACGGAGACGAACGCAGCGACCTGGCCGCCGAAGATCGGGCCGTGGCCGCCGTTCGGGCACGACCCACAGCGCGGACGCGGGATCGCGCGATACATCTCCAGCGCGAGCTCGACCGGGATAGAGCGGATCGCGATCGCCGTGCACGATCAGCGTGCGCGCGGCGATCGTCGCCGAGCAGCGGCGGCGTGAACGCCATGTCGTCGTAGCTGTCCTTCAGCCCGCGCATCTGATCGAACAGCATGCCGGATCTGATCGTCGCCGTGCACGTGGCGCTGTCGCTGCGCGGCCCAGTCGGCGTCGGAGAATCGCATCGACGGATGAGCTGCGCCATCGCCGCCCGGGCCGGCGCCGGAAAGTAGCGGCGTCGCGCTGACGAGCACCATCGCGTCGATCGCGGTCCGGCTGCTGCGTCGCCATGTGCAGCAGCGTCTTCGCGCCCATGCTCAGGCCGATCGCCTTCGACGCGCTGGATGCCAGGTGATCGAGCAGCGCGAAGATGTCGCGCCGCCGCCTGGCGAAACGTGAACGCGCGCGACGGGTTGGTCGAGCGCCCGTGTCCGCGCAGGTCGGGGACGATGACGCGGAAGCCGGCGGGATCGCCGCGCGGTGAACACCAGCGCTCCAGTCAGCGCCGATGCCGGTGCCGCCGTGGAGGAGCAGCAGCGGCTCGCCGTCGCCGCGCTCGTCGTAGTGCATGCTGAAAACCGTTGACGTCGATGATCATGCGCGCCACCCTACAGCGACGGGGCAGGTTGAGCCAAGGCGGTGTTATACTGGAAGGCGAAGGTCAGCGATGAACGGGCGGCGCCAGAAGCGCCGCCCGTTTTGTT
>ERZ1370068.657-contig-10601_pt1 | contig 45143 bp, 47 predicted proteins | sample MGYA00561227_ERZ1370068 | MGnify/ENA primary metagenome ERZ1370068 (study PRJEB38410, sample SAMEA6850437) | metagenome | study: Metagenomic assessment of the ecological functions of the soil: analysis of the soil microbiota associated with the... | reverse complement strand
CATACTGTGTGTTCCACCAGAGGTCAGTGGCGGGGGGTGGTGCGAGCCATCACGTGACGTAACTGAGACCCAGGCTGGCGTTCGTTAGATATCAGCCGCGCCGCCTGAACTGGTCCGACAGGAGCGCGCCTGGCACGTGGGGAGGAAACGAATTATCGTGGTCAGACGCCGCCAGGAAGAGTCCAGATCCGCGCCGCGTTGGCCGTGTCGCCGCCGACGAACTCTCTGACTGTCGGGGAGCCCGATCATGACGCCCAGTTATTTTCACGTCGATACACGGGGTGGTCACGGTAAGATGAAGGCGAGCGCCGCGCGCGCGGCGCGATCACCGTCGCGACCTTCACGCAGTGGATTCGCGGAGCGCGCGTCGCCAGGCTTCCATTCTCGCCGCCCTCGTCCCATCCAGAGCGTCCTGTCGTGGTTCCGAATAGAGCGCGGGCGAGGAGCTCGTCGATGTCCATCGCGTCGCGCTGCACGGTGAAGTAGCTCGACTTCTTCGGCAGTCCGCGCGCGAGCCGCTTCCATCGAGCGCCGCCGCCGTTCTCGCTGCGCCAGACCGCCGGCGGCTCCGTCGGGCACGTGCGTGTCGCCGGCTCAGAGCGGCATGACGTAGACCGTGTCGGGGTCGTGTGGGTGCACGACGATCGGGAAGCCGGAGTCCGACGGGCAGCCCCTTGGCGATCGAGCGCCAGGTGCGGCCGTGGTCGTCGCTGCGGCAGCACGCCGATGTCCGGCCGCCGCCCGCCCGGCCCGTCCCCACTCGGCCCAACCACCGTGGTTCTGCATGTAGAGGCGGCCGGGCGCGTCCTTGTGGCCCACGATCTTGTGCACGCACTGGCCGAACTCGGGGTAGGGGTCCGGCGCGAAACCCGCCCCGACGCCCGTGTTGGACGCCGCGAACGTCGAGCCGCCGTCCTCGCTCAGTGTAGTGGCCGCCGGTCGAGATGCCGAGGTGCACGCGGTCCCCGTCGCGCAGGATCGTGTGCAGGCAGAGCCCGCCGGCACCCGGTTGCCACTTGCGCGCGTGCGCGTGGTTGCTGATGCCCGGAACCATCTCCCAGGAATCGCCGCCGTCGTCGCCTCTTGAACAGCGACGCCGGCTCGACGCCGCACCACAGTTCCTTCTTGGTGGCGCCCGCCTCGAGCGACCAGATGTTGGCGAGCGCGCCGTCCGTCGTCCTCGGGAACGCCGGAGCCGATTTCGTTTCCTTGAACGTCTTCCCGAGGTCGGTCGAGCGCAGCACCTTCATGCCGAAGAACGGAGTTGCAGCTCGAGGCGTAGAGGCGCAAGTGCGTGCCGCGAGTCCGTCGATCAGCGCCGAGTAGAGACGGCCCACGCCTGAGCCGAAGGGCCCGCCGCAGCGCGAAGCTACGCCGGGCCTTCGAACCTCCGGCAGACGAACAGACCTTCTTCTGCGTTCCGATAAGGCGACAATCACGCGCGTTCCGGGCATCTTCAGCCTCCTGACCTCCCGAGCGTCGGATGAGATGCGATGAACCTCGCCCCCGGGACGTCGAAGCGCCGCCGAGCCCATCTGTCGCGCATGTGCGTCGTATCGTTCACGGCAGATGCGCTGGACGTGGCGTCGGCGTACCAGCACCGGTCTCGTTCCGCCGCAATGCCGCTGTGGCAGCGACGGGTGGCTGTCGCGCGTCGAGCTCGTCCGAGAGCCGCGCGCGACGTTGAACGCCGAGCTGATGAGCCGTCGACGCGCTACCGCAAGACGCCTGCAGTGCGGACCACCGGATGAGGGATCGTGACGCTCACGAATCGCCCTCGTCCCTGGTTTGGCCGGCGAGGCTTTCGGGCCGCGCGTAAACGATCTTCTTCAGTCCCGCCGCTCGCAGCCGTAAGCCGACGATCTTGCCGCCGTCCTTCAGAACGCTGCGGCTAGCCTCGCCATTGGGCTTGATCTCTCGAGCGCGTGTAGCTCCGTCACCCTCTGGCCTGCAGCTTCGCATGTCGATCGTCTTCGTTTTCGCCTTCAGCTCGCTGGCAGGGCTTCGCCGCGAAACGCGGGGGCGGCGAGCATCAGCAGGGCGGGGCGGCCAGTCGCCAGGGTCCTTCATGGGACGTTCCTCGTCGTCGGCGCACGATCCGATAGCCGACAGGGATACCGCAACGTCATTTCGGTTCCGCTCACGCGATCCGGAAAGATACCAGGCGTCCTCGACCGCCTGCCTCGCTCGAAGGCTCCCGTGCACCTTCAAGCTCTCGATCGTACGGAGCGCGAGATCCGGCGGGATGTCGCGCGAGAGGTACCCGACGACGTGGATCGAGAGCTTCGCTTCTTCTCGAGGCATTCCTCGAGGATGCCGCGCGTGTAGACGGCGATGCCTCCAGTACGGCTCCCTCTCGCGACACGCCTTTCGCAACGACGTCTTTGTGCTCGTCCAGTTCGCGATGGCGTACGGATGAAGTCCGGCGGTTGAGAAACCTCCTCCGCGAGCAGGTCGATGCGGCCCAAATCCACGGCGTCACAGGTTGATCGTGATCTTCAAGGGTGTCGGCTATGTCATCTCCTGGCGAGATCCTATGCGGATGGAGCCCGGATGGTGCCAAAGACTGACGGACGAGTCAAGAGTCTTCACTGCCTCCGCAGCCGCGAAGATCGCCTCGAACGGCCTGGGGTCCAGCTGGTGCCTCGAGACGCGCGCGTAGCGGCACGACGCCCGCCGCGTCCACGATGAACGACGCCGTGGCGCGGCGACGCGGATCGAGTCGTACGAGAGCGGGACGTGGGACGCCCCAGCGCTTCGACGCGCGGGAGCGGTCGCTCAGTCGGCAGGATTCGGGCGGCAGCGGTTTTTCGCCTAGCCACGACGGCGACCTTCCGTCGCCTCTACGGCACGAGCACGACCAGACGCCCAGGCCGTGGGCCGCAAGCCTGCCAAGAAAGCGGCGATCGCGCAACTGCGCGCGATGATCGGCGCAACGCAGCCGTCGCCAGGCTGCCGCGGTGGAACTCGCATCAGGCGGGAGCGGCCTGGCTGCCCGAGGCGAGGTCGAACGCTGATCGCCCGTTGCGTCTGACGCCTGGCGAGCGCGGGCGAGGTCGCTTCGCCTTCACGGCGCCACGCTTCACGGCGCCGCCGCGGCGATGGCGACTGCGCCACCGTCGCGCACGCGGCACGAGCGCAATGGCGATGAAGTCTTCGGCGGCGCGCGATGCGCGCGCGTCGCGACCTGAGCCCGCCGACGGTCGCCCCGATCCGTCGCCCGGTTCCGCCACCACCTTGCCGTCCCGGCAGCATGCTGTCCGTGATGAACAGACCGCCCGCGCGCAGCAGGCGTCGCGCGATCGGGCAGCAGCCTCGGGCTTTGTCGATGTCGCAGAAGACGACGTCGAACGGTCCCTGAGAGCGCCGCGATCGCGGCAGCGCGTCGCCCACCTCGATCCGGAAGCGGCCCGGCGAAGCCGTCCCGCCGCGTGAGGAACGTGTCGGCCTGCCCGCGCCCGCTCCGACGAGCCTTCGGTAAGGCAGGACGGTTCCTGTCGGGAGCCGACCGCGCTGCAGAAAATCGGCAGCAGCTATGAACCCCGAGCCCAATCCGAGAACGCGCTTCGCGCGACGCTGCGCGCCGCGAGGCCGATCCACAGGCGCCGACCTGGGGTCCGACGATCGGGGAACTCGCCGCGCGCGCGATCCCGCTCCATCTCGCTGCAGCTGGATCGTCCGTCGGCGAGCGGCGGCTCAGGTAGCGGTCGATGTCCGGAATGAACGAGGTCCAGCTAGCGCCGCGCCGTGGAACGCCTTAGCACGCTCGGTGCGTCCTGGCGGGCGCATCCGCCCCATGGCGATCGACGCGAGGCGCGCGCGACGACGAACGCGTGCCCGGCCCAGAGCGGGACGCGGCCGAATCGTTCGAGCGCGAACGTTGAGCCGACGGGCCGATGGCGAAGGCGAGTCCCCATGACATCGAGTAGAGGCCCATGGCCTTCGCCGCGCGGTCGGGAGGGCCAGCTCAGCGACGAAGTCTCGACATCGAGGGGAGTAGAGCATCTCGCCGATCGTCCAGACCACGACCGTGCCCGGCGATCGCCGGCCCGTGCGGCAAACGCCATCGCGCCGAATCCCGCTGCGGGATGAGCAGACCTCCGAGGAAAGAGGCTCTTCCGGTGCGGCCAGTGGGCGGTCGCGAGGTTCGAGCCGCACCTCGAACAAGCACGATCGACCGTCGGTGTTGATCGTGAACATCCATCCGAAGAACGACGCCGGAAGGCCCTGAGGTCGCGCACGACGTCGAGCGGCGAGGGCGCCCTTCGTGCTGGAAGAAGACGGCGGCCAGCGGGACGCACGCGCGGCGAGGTAAGACCCGAGGAAGCCGCCGCCTGTAGGCCCGGGCGCGAGAGCGCGGCAGCCGAGAATGGCGACGCGGCAACTCGGCGCCGCCCGCCATGCGTGCTCGGCCACCCTGGAAGCCTGGTCATCGCCAGGACCGCGAAGGCCAGGAGCGACGTCGCTCCCCCGTCCACGCGGAAGATCGCGGGGCAGCTGACCTCCGGCCAGGCGGTAGCCGCCCGACAGCAGGGCTCGACGCCTTCATCCCCAGGTTTGATCGCCGCCAGCCTGGTTGACCGCGAACGCCGCGCCTTCGCTGCTGCCCTGGGCGTGAGATCGGTCAGGACCGATGGCAACGGTCGCTGGGGCGGAACGCTCCTGGAAGTGACCGACAGTCAGCGCGGCGCGTCGCCGACGCTGGTCTGCCGCGTGAGGGGCCGCGGGTATAGGCGAGCATCACCAGGCCCGCTCGAGAGGCGCGGGAGGCACTTCGTCATGCATGCGCGGCCGATCCGCTGTCCGCGAGCTTTCGCCCCAGGAAGGGCAGGAGACCACTGCGGCGACCCGCGCCGTACAGGCTCGAGGACCAGCCCGGCGTGCTCGGCCGTGAACCCGATTTCCTGCGTCAGATAGAGGACCAGGAACGGGATCGCCATGCGTCCCCATGCGATTCACGAGGCTCGCTGGCGAAGCGGGATCCAGATCGTGGGAGGGAGAGCCCCAGGCCCCGCCGCGGGTTCCAGCGGGACAAGGCGCTCATCGCGGCACGATAGCTCGATCGAGTTCGTGGCACAATGGCGCGGCCGGATCCATGAGCAGAGCTTCCCGGCCGAAACGAAGCGTTGGCTTTGCTTCACGAGTACACCCCGGGAGAGGGGCTGGAGAGGCACCGCTCGCGGTCGAGACGGCGTTGCGAGCCCATGCTCGGCGCTCAGGCGGCGACGAGCGATGCCTTCGGGCTGGTCGGGCTGCTTCCATGATTTCGACTACGAACGCTTCCCCGACGCTCCGCCGACCACCCGTTCCGCGGCTGCGGAGATCCTCGAGTCGAAGGGTACCCTGAGTGGTTCCGGCGCGCGATCCTCTCTCAGCCGGCGATCACAGCCAGCGTCCGCGGTCAGCCGGAGCCGAGAAGTGCCTGTTCGCGGTGGACGAGCTGTGCGGGTTCGTCACGGCGTGCGCGCTCGTGCTTCCGACCGAAGGCGATCGCCGATCTCAAGGTATCGTCCGTGCGGAAGCGGCTGAAGGACAAGGCGTTCGCACGCAGCGTCAACCGCGACGACGTTGTGAACGGCGCCGAGGCGTTGCGGCATGGATCTGGACGCGCACATCGCGTTCGTGATCGACGATCGACGCGTTCGGGCGAAGGGGACTGATGGCGATACCGGGTGGTTCGGCGTTCGGGTCATGCACGGGATATCGCCGAGGGGTTCCAGTCCGTGACCGAGCGATCGTTCAAGGGACTGTCGCGTCCCGAGATGGACTCAGCTCGCCTTCGAGATCGATCGGGCGCTTCGCGACATCCGCGCCGGAGCAGGTCGCTGCGGACGACCTGCCGATGATCCAGGCGAAGAACCGGAAGATTCAGCGATTGAACGGCGCGCTGATGATGATGCGCGGCTACCGGGCGAAGGCGAAGATCTAGAAGCGGCGGATGAGCGAGAACGCCCCCGGCGTGCCCGGGTACGTCGTAGGAAACACCGAGGCGGAAGCTTCGCGGCGGTGGATTCGAATGACGTGGCCAGCCGCCCCTGGCATCTAAGCTGAACGCGACGCGGCCATAGTGAGGAGGGGACCAGACCTCGGCACGCGGCGCCAGATGCGGAAATGCCGAACCGCAGGCGCGTCCCGCCGGATTCGGTCCTGAGCGCGTCGAGCGCGCTGGCCCGCCGCCGCCGACCAACGGGAGCGACCAGGCGTCGATCCCCATACTCCGATCGCGTATCTGCTTCAGCGCGCTGTCGTCCGCGTGCAGCGCGCCCCTTCTCGATGCGCGACACCGTCTCGTTGTCTCGGGTCCACGGATTGGCGGCTGGGTTCGCGAAGCAGGCGGCGCGCCGCGGCTCTCGCGATTGAGTCCCGACGACATGCGCGGTGCGAGAAATTTCTCGTAGAACCCGCGCGGCGCGGCCGGCGGCTTCTTGAGCTGGACGGCTGTCCGCGGCTTCAGCCGCCGCGGCGAGGACTAAGCCCGCTGCGATGATCGCGATCTTGCGGAGGCTTATGCCGACCATCTCCAGTCCTTTCGTGGATAGGTATTCGCAACCCACGGGCCAACCATATTGTGTACGGGCAAAGGGGGCTGGTGCCACTCGGCGGCGGAATGGCGCGGGATATTGACCGCAGCCGTCAGTGGGGTAACGGAATCGTGATCGGATTCCGCGGCCTTCTGGGCAGGATTTCACAAACCACTGGGGGACGACCTCCCGCGCCGGCGAGGAGGGCGCAGGCCAGAATCGCCGCCAGGACCGGCCCCGCTGACTCTCAATCGCCGGCCCGTCGTCCTTCACCATGAACATCGAGCGCGCGATCGTCAGGTAATAGAAGAGAGGCGACGACCGCGAGCACCGCGCCTAGGAAGACCAGCCTGATCAGCCCGGCATCGGCGGCCGCCAGGAAGACGCACATCTTTCCCCAGAAGCCGAGGACGAACGGTATGCCGCCGAGCGAGAGCAGGAAGACCAGCATCGCCGAAGCGAGCGCAGGGGACCGGCCGATCATGTGGTTGGCGCCGCGAAGCGTCGGCTCGCAGCCCGGCGGTTTCCATCGCTGAGACGACGAGGAACGCGCCGGCGTTGGCGACGAGATAGGCGACGAAATAGAAGAGGGCGAGACCCCGCCGCGAGCCTCGTCCCGGCCGCAAGCGCCAGAAGCACGTACCCGATCTGTGCGATCCCCGAGAAGGCGAGCAGCCGTTTGAGATCGTGCTGCCGCAGAGCGAGGAGGTTGCCGACGGTCATCGTGAGCCCGCGCCAGGATCGCGAGCCACGATGTCACCGGGACGCCCGCGCGGCTGGAAGACCTCGAAGACCAACCGGAACAGCGAGACGACCGCGGCGGCCTTCGGGCGCGACCGAAAGGAAACGCGAGGATCGGCGTCGGAGCGGCCTGGTAGGTGTCGGGCACCCAGAGCGAGAACGGGAAGATCGCGATCTTGAAGCCGAGACCCACGAGAAGCAAGCGCCGACCCGATGGACACGAGCGGATCGTGCGGGCCAGCTGCGTCACGCGCATCCAGAACGTCGTCCCCGTCGCCGCGAACAGGAACCCGATGCCGAGAAGCATCACGGCCGAGGAGACGCTTCCAAAGAGGAACATCTTGATCGCGCCCTCGGGGCTGTCCTTGCGTCTCCTTCTCGAGCGCGGCCAGAACGTAGAGCGGCAGGCGACAGCAAGCTCGAACGCGACGAACAGGGTCAGAAACTCGCGCGCGGAGCACAGCGCCATTCCGCCCACCGTCGGCGAACAGGCAGGAGGACCAGCGATCTCGCCCGAGCGGTCGGCGACGCCGCGCTTCGCTGCGTACGGATACATCCCGACGACGGCAGAGCAGCGCGGCGGCGAGGAGGATGCGCTTGCGTGAACAGGGCGAACCCGTCCAGCACGAAGGCGTCGGTCAGCGTGACCGGCGTGGGGACGAAGAACGACCAGGCGATACAGCACCGGCGAGGCCGGCGCCGGCGAGGACGAACAACCCGCCGCGGCGCGGGTCGGATCTGCGCGCCGGAGACACCGAGGTCGCCAGCGCCAGAACGGCGACGGCCAGGGCCAGCGTCGCAAGCTCGAGCACGGCCGGCGGTTCCGTTCATCGGTTAGTTCGCCAGCCGCGTCAGGAAATCCGGCGACGCCGGCGTTCAACGGCGCAAGGAGGACAGCCGCGGCCAGACACCCAAGACCGACGAGCGCCGCTCAAGATGACGAAGCTCGAGCCACTCGACGCCCGCGCGTCGCGAAGCTCGACGTGCCCCGCGGGCAGCGGGACCGAGGAAGATCGTCCGCACCGCGCGCAGCACGTAGAGCGCCGTGATGAACGCGCCGAAGACGCCCGGGATCGAGCCACCACGGGTGCGCGGAGCTCCACGCGCCCAGGAAGACGAGGAACTCGGCGACGAAGCCGGCGAGGCCCGGAAGCCCGAGCGAGCTCAAGCCCGCGATCACGAAGAACGCCGCGATCCCGGGCATGCGATGCGCGAAGCCGCCCATCGCCGTCATGTCCCTGACGTGCGAGATGTTGTAGACGAGGTTGACGAGCGCGAAGAAGAGCGCCGTCATGATGCCGTGCGCGACCATCTGGTAGACCGAGCCCGGTGATTCCGGCCTCGTTCAGCGTCGCCATCCCGAGCATGACGATCCCCATGTGCGAGACCGACGAGTAGGCGATCAGGTACTTGATGTCCTTCTGCCAGCCGGCGCCCAGCGCGCCGTAGAGGATGTTGATCACGGCGACGAGCCCGACCGAGCCACGCGAGCTGCGTGCGCCGCCTCGGGAGGAGCCCGAACCCGACGCGCAGAACGCCGTAGGCGCCGAGCTTCATCAGGACGCCCGCGTGGAGCATCGAGCCCGCGGCGGGTGCGGCGGCGTGACCGTCCGGGCGACCAGGTGTGGAACGGCCAGATGCCCGCGAGCACGCCGAAGCCGACGTAGAACAGGAGGAACAGCGTCCGGCCGAGGCCGCCGTGAAACGTCGCGCTCGAGAGCGCGACGTAGTCGAACGTCCCCGCGCCCAGCTGCCGGCCCCCTCGACCCACAGCAGGAAGATCCCGACGAGGATGAACGCCGACCCCGCGAGGAGGTAGCAGGGTCAGCTTCATCGCGCCGTATTCCTTGAGGCCGACGCCGACCTTCGCGAACAGACGCGCGGAACGGGCCCTGGCCCTGGATGTCCATCGACGAGCCCCAGATGCCGATCAGCACGTACATCGGGAGCACGGCCAGCTCGTAGAAGAGGAAGAACAGGAACAGATCGAGCGAGATGAAGACGCCGTAGACGCCGGTGACGAGAAGCGCCACGAACAGGAAGAACTCCTTCTCGCGCTCCTTCAGCGTCCACGAGGTGAACACCGACGTCAGGTGGATGAGCGCCGTCAGGAAGACGAGCGGCACCGCTGATCCCGTCGACGCCCATGTGCCAGGAGAGGCCCGAGCTCGGGATCAGCGGAATCGCGACTGACGAACTGGAAGCCCGAAGCCGAGGCGTCGTAGCGCGCCAGGAGGAGGAGGCTCGTCGCGCAGGGGACCAGGGCGCCCGAGCGAGCGAGACGATCCGGATGGAGCAGCTTGGCCCGCTGCGGCAAGAACCAGCAACGACGAGCGCCGCCAGGAAGGGCGCGAGGATCGTGAGCGAGAGCAGGTCGCGTCATCGCGCCGTCACCGCGCCCACGCGAGCCAGACGAGCAGGACGAGTCCGAACGCCGTGGCGTACAGCGCGTCCTGCACGCGCCCGTTCTGGATCGCGCGTCAGGCGTGCCGCGCCGATCCAGCGTCGCCCACGTGACGGCGTTGACGACGCCGTCGACGACGTAGCGGTCGATCCAGCCGACGGCGCGAGGAGATCCTCAGGTAGGCGAAGCGGTAGACCGCCTCGAAGACGTCGTCGACGTACCAGCGTGCGCTCGAGCACGGTGACGAGCGGACGCAGCGGCCGCGGACGGACTGCGGATCGAAGCGGCGCCGCTGGTAGCCGGCGCACGCGATCGCGAGCCCGATGAGCGCGGCGGCCGTGCCGAGAAGCGGAACGAACATCGGCAGCGTGCTCGGCGCGTCGCGGCCTCGCGAATCGACGCCGCGAAGAAGCCGGGGATCGAGCGGTGCGGCCAGTCCCGCGCGCGACGGCGAGCGACCGCGAGGACGATCGAGCGGAGCGCGCATCGCGCCGGGCGGCTCGTGCGGGTGCCCGCCGGCGTCGCGCGGTCCCATCATCGCCGACGAAGAAGGCGCGGCCGATGTAGAACGCGGTCATCCCGGCGGTCGCGACCAGGATCGCGAACCCGATCGGGTGCCCTCCGGCCAGAACCGCGGCCAGAACCTCGTCCTTCGAGAAGAACCCGGCGGTCGGAAACACGCCGGAGAGCGCCAGGGCGCCCGCGGCGAAGCAGGCGCAGGTGACCGGCATCGACCGCGCCAGCCGCCCCATCTTGAAGATGTCGTTGGTGTGGACCGCGTGGATCAGCGAGCCGGCCGCCAGGAACAGCAGCGCCTTGAAGAACGCGTGCGTGACGAGGTGGAAGTAGGCGGCGGCGGGCGCGCCCGCGCCGACAGGCCGCCATCATGAAGCCGAGCTGGCTGACGGTCGAAAACGCCAGGATGCGCTTGATGTCGCTCTCGACGAGCGCCATCGACGCCGCGAGGAGCGCGGTCGAGCACGCCGATGGCGAAGACCGCCGTCGCCACCTCGGGCGTGTGCGCGAGGAGCGGCGCGATCCGCACCATCAGGTAGACGCCCGCCGCGACCATCGTGGCGGCGTGGATCAGCGCGGAGACCGGGGTCGGGCCCTCCATCGCGTCGGGTAGCCAGATGTGGAACGGGAACTGCGCGCTCTTCCCCATCGCGCCGAGGTAGATGCCGGCGACGCCCAGGGTCAGCGCGGTGCCGCCGAGCGCGCCGCTCTCCGCCTGCGCGAACAGATCGGTGAAGCGTGAACGTCCCCGCCGGCGGACCAGAGCAACGACGATGCCGATCGCGAAGCCGACGTCCCCGAGCCGCGTCGTCCAGAACGCCTTCAGCGCCGCGCGGCCGGCTTCGGGCTTCTCGAACCAGAAGCCGATCAGCAGGTAGGAGCCTGAGCCCACCAGCTCCCAGAAGACGTAGGTCTGAAGCAGGTTGTGCGCGAGGACGAGGCCCAGCATCGCGAAGCGCGAACAGCGAGTGGTAGGCGTAGTACCGGCCGAGCGCGGCGGGCGTTTCGTCCGCCATGTAGGCGAGCGAGTAGACCTGCACGAGCAGGGCGACGAAGCGCGACCAGAACCGCCATCGAGCGACGAGATGCCGTCGGCCAGAAGGCCGAAGGTGATCGACGGTGCCGTCGTCAGCGGCGCCCAGACGATCTCGACGATCGAAGGAACGCCCGCGGCATCAGACCTGAGCGCAGCAGCGCGACGCCTGCGAGCAAGGACACGCCGATCCCGGCAATCGCCACGGCCGCCGCCGGCCTCCCGGAGCGTCGCAGCGGCGGCAGTAGCGCGAGCGAGGGCGAACGCGGCGAGGGGTCCAGCCAGCACGAGGAGGCGCGTCCGTCATGCGCTCAACCCTCGAAGCTCGGACAGGTCGTCCAGGATCACGGTCTTCCGAACGCGCGAGGCGAGGAGGACGAGCGCCAGCCGACGGCGATCTCGGCGACCGTGATCGCGATCCCGAACAGGACGAGGACGACGCCCGCCAGGCAGGCCGCGCGACCAGGCGATGGAGACGACCGCGAGGTTGACGGCGTTGAACATCAGCTCGATCGAGAGCAGCACGCCGATCGCGTGCCGCCGCGCCAGGACGCCGTACAGCGCCGATCGCGAAGACCGCGGACGGCCACGAGGAGGAGGTTGGCGAGCGTCATTCCGGCCGGTCCTTGCGTGCCAGCAAGCAGCGCGCCGAAAACCGCGCCGAGCAGAAGAACCGACAGCAGCTCGAACGGCACGAGGTAGTCGTCGAACGAGCAGCGAGCCCGACGTCCTTCCCGCTCGCGAGCGCCGCCGGCGGCGAGTCCGCCGGGAAGACGCGCGCACGGAGGCGGCCAGCGCGACGAACACGGCGAGCGCCAGCGAGCGCCGCCGGAACCGGCTTGCGCCAGCGCGCGCCTTCCGTGTTCGCGCCCGCGACGACGAGCGCGAACACGACGAGGGTCAGGACGCCGCCGGTGTAGAGGAGGATCTGCACGGCGGCCAGGAGCGGAGCGGTCAGGCAGCAGGTAGAGCCCGGCCGTCGTCACGAGAGCGCCGGAGAGCGCGAACGCAGCGCGGAAGAGACTCTTCGCGGTGACGACCGCGACGGCGGCGGCGAGAAGACAGACGGCGAGCGCGTAGAACGCGAGGTCCCTCACGAGGCGCTCTCCGGTTTGGGAGCCCGCGCGCGGCATCGGTCCACTCGCGGATCTTCCGTCGGCGTCGCCTGCGAGCTCGAGTGTCGGCTCCGCGAGAGCCGCTGGCCGTTCGCCATCAGGCGCTCCTTCGTCAGGAGCAGGCCGTCGCGCGTCGTCGCCGCGGGTGCCAGCGCGCGGGTCATGACGATCGCGTCCGTCGGACAGACCTGGATGCACAGCTCGCACTGCATGCACGCCTGGTAGTCCAGGACGAACGCGTCGCAGTAGGTGGCGCCGATTCCGTTCTTCCGGGCCTCGCCCTTCCTCAGCGTGACCGTGATGATCTCGGACGGGCAGATGTACTCGCACAGGCGGCAGCCGATGCAGTTCTCCTCGCCGGTTTGCGGATCGAAGGTCAAGCGCGAACGAGCCCGCCCGCCATTGCCCGGGAATCGGCCGCTTCTGCCGCGGGTAGGGAACCGTGTTCGCCGCGCGGAAGACGTTGCGAAGCGTCATCCGCATCGTCCGCAGCGTTCCGAAGACGATCGTCCCGAGCGTCGGCACCGCTATCTCCGCACGACCCAGGAGGCGGCGACGAGGAGGTTCGACGAGCGCCGCCGGGAGGAGGAACATCCAGTTGATCCGGATCGCCTGGTCGATGCGCAGCCGCATCAGGCTCCAGCGGATCCAGAGGATGAGCACGAACAGCGCGACGCACTTCCGCGGTCAGCCAGACGAAGCCGGGGAGGAACGCGGGCCCGAGGTAGCCGCCGAAGAACACGGTCGCCGCGAGGCCGCAGATGCGCGAGCGTGTGCGCGTACTCGCCCGCGTAGAACAGCGCGAACTTGATCCCCGAGTACTCGACGTTGTACGCCGCGATCAGCTCGGATTCGGCGTCCAGGATGTCGAGCGGCGACTTGTTCCCCTCGGCGAGCGCGCAGACCAGGAAGATCCCGAACGCCAGCTGGCCCGATCAGCGGGTAGCCGACGAACCAGAGACCCCGCTGCGCCTCGACGACCGCGGTCAGCTGGAACGACCCGCCGAGCAGCGCGGGGATCGAGGAGCGCGAGGATCATCGGGACTTCGTAGGACGCGGCCATCGCGACCATGCGCAGCGCGGACAGCAGCGCGTACTTGTTGTTCGACGACCACCCGGCGGCGAAGACGCCGAGAAGCGTCAACGACGCGAACGCGGTGAAAAAGAGGAACGAGTACGGCGTGATCGACGATCGCCAGGTCCTGGCGCCAGCGGGAGGAACGCGAAGCCGACGAGCGCGGGGACGACGACGAGGATCGGGCGCCAGGTTGTAGCAGCAGCCGGTCCGCGGCGCGCGGCGTGATGTCTTCCTTGACGATGAGCTTGAGCGATGTCGGCAAGCGGCTGGAGCCAGCCGTGGGGGAACCCGACCTCGTACGGGCCGATCCGGTTCTGCATGCGCGCGGCGACCTTCCGCTCGAGCCACGTCATGTAGGCGACGAAGGTCATCGCGACGCCGAGGACGACCGCCGAGAAGACGACCGCGCCGGTCCAGCCCGGAAGCAGCGCGCTCATCGGTCGACGTCTCCCAAGCACCGGATCGAGCGAGCCCAGCGATCGCGACGACGTCCGCGACGAGACCGCCGGGGAGGATGTGCGTGACGACCTGGAGGTTCTTGAACGACGGCGCGTTGATCTTCAGCCGGTACGGCTTGGCGCTCCCGTCGGAGACGATGTGGAAGCCCGAGCTCGCCGCGCGGCGATTCGACGGCGGCGTAGACCTCGCCCTTCGGGAGCTTCGTCGCCTTGGGGTTCTTGAGCGGCTTCCGCGCGAAGATCGGCCCCGAGGGGAGCCCCTCGACGATCGGCCGAACGAGCTTCAGCGAGACGCGAATCTCGTCGCATCGCGCACCTGGAAGCGCGCCTCGGCGTCTCCCGCGGTCCGCGTGACGACGTCGAACGACAGCTCGCCGTAGGCGTCGTACGGCGCGGCCTTCCGCACGTCGTACGCGATGCCCGAGGCGCGAAGCGTCGGGCCGGTGACGCCGACGCCCATCGCGAGGTCCTTCGAGATCACGCCGACGCCGCGCGTGCGCTCTTCGAAGATCGGGTTCCCGCCCGACATCGACCACAGCTCGGGAAGCGCGCCTCGACGGAGCGCAGCCAGGGCGTTCGACTTCGCCGCCATGGCGGCGTCGAGGTCGTAGCGGGCGCCGCCGATCAGGTTGAAGTTGGTATGGAATCGCGTGCCGGTGAGCTCCTCGAGGAAGTCGAGGATCTTCTCGCGCTCCCTGAAGCAGTACATGTAGAGCGTGGTGCCGCCGCCCAAGGCTCCGCCCAGGTCGAGTCCCAACGTCCCGAGCCAGACGAGGTGCGAGGCGACGCGCTGCCACTCGCCAGACGAACGCGCGAAGCCACTGGGCGCGCCGCGGGACCGCGATCGCCCCCAGCCGCTCGACCGCGAGCACGTAGGCGTTGGAGTTGGCGGTCGGCGCCAGGTAGTCGTCGCGCTCGTAGACCGGCGCCAGCTGGTCGTAGGTCAGATGCTCCGAGAGCTTCTCGACGCCGCGGTGCAGGTAGCCGATCACGGGGATGGCCTTGACCACCGTCTCGCCGCGACAGGTGGAGGATCAAGCGGAGCACGCCGTGCGTCGACGGGTGCTGCGGGCCCATGTTGAGCGCCAGCTCGCCGAACTCCCGCTCGACGACTTCGATCGGGCGCCGCTCACGTTTGTCCTGGAGCGCGGGCGCGGTGGCCGGGCGATAGCCCCACGGCGTGTCCATCGCGAAGTCCTTGCGCAGCGGGTGTCCGGGGTACTCGTCCGGCATGAGAATCCGGCGCAGGTCGGGATGGGCGTCGAAACGTCACGCCGAACAGGTCGAAGATCTCGCGCTCCTGCCACTCGGCGCCCGGCGTAGACGAACGCGATCGAGTCGACCGCGGGCTCGTCCTTCGGAACGACGACCTTCACGAACATCGTGTCGTTGCTTTCGAGGTTGCGGACCGCGTGGAGCGACCTCGAACGCGGCCTCGCGCTCGGTTCCCGTCCGAGCACGTAGTACCGGTATCCGTGAGCGTCGCGCAGCGCGCGCAGCGCGTCGAGAGCGATCCGTCGGCAGCTCGACCCCGAGCGCGAAGGGCGTCGCCTGGAAACCGCGCCGCAGGGCGGCGACGACCTCAGGCGCCGGCACGGTCGCCCTCCATGATCTTCCGCTGGAGCGCGAAGACTCCCTCGAGCAGGGCCTCGGGCGTCGGCGGGCAGCCGGCGACGTAGATGTCCACCGGGATCACGTGATCGACGCCGGGGACCACGGAGTACACGTTGCGGTAGTGGTCGCCCGAGTTCGCGCAGCTCCCCATCGAGATGACCCACTTCGGATGCGCCATCTGGTCGTAGAGGGTGCGGATGCGCGGCGCCATCTTGATCGTGACGGTTCCCGCGATGATCATCACGTCGGACTGGCGAGGCGTCGGGCGCAGGATCATCCCGAAGCGGTCGAGATCGAACCGTCCCGCGAACGTCGCCATCATCTCGATCGCGCAGCAGGCCAGGCCGAAGGTCAGCGGCCACAGGCTCGACTTCTGCGCCCAGTGGAAGAGCGCGTCCGGAGCGGAGCAGCGCGATGCCGCCGCCGGGGAACCGAACGACCTCCTCGGCGACGTCCTCGAGGCCAAACCGCCGGCTGCTGGCTCGGGCTGGCCGACGACGGGGAGGAGCGTCGTCCGCCATCACCGCGACCAGTCGAGGTCGCCCTTCCGCCAGGCGTAGACCCACCCGAGGAAGAGCACCGCGAGGAAGACGACCATCCCCAGAACGCCGCGGGCCCCGCGTCGCGGAGCGCCTGGACCCAGGGAAGAGGAACGCCGCCTCGGCGTCGAACAGGATGAAGACCAGCGCGATCAGGTAGAAACCGACCGGAGTCGGCCGCCACGCGGGGCCGAACGGCTCCTCGCCGCACTCGTACGTGTCGTGCTTGGCAGGACGGCTCGTCGTGACGCGGTGCCGGATGAGCTTCGCGGCGACGATGAGACCGACGCCCAACGAGACGCAGAGGAGGAGGTGGACGACGAGGCCGATGTACGGTTCCGGGGACTGCACCCGAACCTCCGTGAACGCGATCGGGACGCGGATCTTAGCAGGCTGCGGCCGCGGCTCAAAAGACAGGAATGGTAGGGGTCAGAGCGCGACGATACCCTTTCGGGTGACACTTCCCTGCGATGCGTCCTCGCGAAAAAGGGAGTGTCCCCTGTCATCTAGGAGTCACGTCCACCGCGATCTTCCAGGTTCCGTCGGCCTGTTTCCGCCAGACGTGCAGGAAGCCGTACTTCGCGCCGACAGCCCTCGCCCGAGCACGAGCCGTAGGCGTATCCGAGATCGCCCGAGGCCGACGGCGATGATCCGGTCGGCGCTTGCAGGTCACGCTCGCGCTTGTCCGTCGCCGAGAGGGCGTCGCGCGGCGTCGCGCCCGATCGCCAGGCGGCTTGCCTTCGCGGTAGACCCGCGACCGCGGGGTCGGTCTGCGCCGCCGATCGCCTCGCCGAGCCCCGACTTGGCGCCGACGCCAAGAGCTGCGCTCGGCCGTCGTCACGTCGATGCGTGCGTTCGCCGCGTCGCTCGGCCTGACGGCCCGGGATGGGCGCCGGCGAAGCCGTTCTCGACCGCCGTCGGGATGGCGAACGTCATCGGGCTCGAGATGCCGGCGTCCACCGCGACCTTCCACGTGCCGTCTGGCTGTCGCCGCCAGACCGAGAAGAAGTAGCCCGGTGCGCGGCTCCTGATCGCCGCGTCCTCCTTGAGCCGGAACTCCCATGGGCCGGTGGACAGCGCGAGATCGCCGGCGGACGACACGGCGACCCACGCGGGTCCCCAGGTGAGCATTCCCGCTCGATTGAGGCTTGCCTTCGTGCGCCGGCGCGCGCCTGAGGCGGGAACCGGATCGAAGCCGATCGCGTCCGGCGCGAGGTAGGCGAGGAACGCCTCGTGCAGCCCCTTCTCGAGCGACGCCGCGGCGAACGCGCGCTCGCTGGCGACCACCTGATCGAAGGGCGAAAGCGTGGCGGCGAGGAGCGATCGCGGAGATCATCACGTTAGAACCCCATCTTGAAGCCCAGCTCGAACGAGCGCGGCGGGCCGGCGTTGGAGATCACCGCGCCGAAATTCGAGGCCAGCGCGCGCCCTTCGACGAGGCCGCCATTGTAGCGGTTGAGCACGTTGAAGATCTGGAGGAACGCCTGCGCCGTACCCCTTGCCGTGCTTGATCGAGAACGGCCGGTAGATGCGAAGATCGAGCTGCGAGAGCGACGGCGACGACAGCGACGTCACCGGGCAGCCATGCCCTGGCGCCGCGCGGTAGGCGTTCACCGGCATCGAGCGGCGTGTCGTCGCCGGTGTTGCGTCCGACGCCCGGCGGGCGATCGCTCGTGATGCCGTCGAGAGTTGTCGTCGGCCCCGGTCGTGACGTTGAACGGGAGCGACGTCGCGTACTGGTAGACGCCCGACAGCCGCAAGCCCGAGCAGGTAGAGCCCGACGTCCCCGGACGGCGACGAACCGGTGGCGGCGGTCGTTGTCCGACGGACCGCGCTCGGAGCTCAGGTCGATCGGAGTTCGGCGGGAGGTAGATGCCGCCCTTCAGCGGGTCGGGCCCCATGTCCTCCGACTTCGAGAGCGTGTACGAGAGGCTGTACCAGCCGAACCCCGACTGCCATTTCCAGCCGAGGTCGAGGCCGGTGTACCAGGCGCGCCCCTCGGTCACGACCGCGGCGATCGAGCCGACGTTGACCTGATCGTACGCGTGGATCGGCGTGCCCTCGACGTCCGTTCCGATCGACCGGGTTCAGATCCTTCATCAGCGGGACGTGGTAGGTGCAGAGAGCGCGTGACGTTGGCCGAGAACGACGCCGTGCGTTCTGACCGCCGCGGTCGAAGCCGAGGTTGAAGACGTTGGCCTGCGTCGAGTCGAGACGCGTCCCGGTCGAGAATCGCAGCGTGAGGTTGTCGGGAAGACGAGGAGCCGTTGTCGCGCACGACGTCGATGCCGTACTGCGCGATCGTAGTCCTCGGTCATCTCGAGCAGAATCCCTGAGGGAAACATGAAGCCGATGTTGCGTGCCCGAAGTGATCGCCGCGACCGCGGGGAACGCGAGGATCGTCTTGTTGTAGAAGACCCCGGCGCCGCCGCGAACCGACCCACTCCCGGTTCTTCCCCGCGGTGTAGGTGAAGCCGAAGCGCGGCGCGAGGTTGTTGTAGTCGCGGCCGGCGCCTCCGTTGGGAATCGTCGAGTACGACTTTCGCGCTCGACGGGAGCGTGAACGTGTCCAGATCGTAGCGAAGTCCGAAATCGAAGAGCAGGCCCGGCGTCGCCTGCCAGGAATCCTGGGCGAAGGCCGCGATCTCGGTGTCGTCGAGCGTCGCATCGGGCGTCCCGTCGATGACCTCGAAAACCACCGGGTACGTCCAGGGGCGTGCCGGCGTCGTCGGGCGGGTCGTTGGCGTTGTCGTCGACCCGTGCACGGCAACCTCGGCATGTCGTAGTCCGGCACGCAGGTGCCCAGGCCGTCCGGCGCACGCCCCGCCGAGATTCGTGCAGCTCACGCTCGTGTCCTCGCTGCAGTGACGCGGCAGGTCGAAGATCGAGATGCCGCTGTCGAACGATCCCGTTGAAGCAGTCGCCGGGCTGGAACGGGTCGTCGGACCTGTAGATGAAGTTGCCGTTGGGGTTGAACCGGACGCTTCACCTTCGTCCGCGATGGGGTCACGTCGTAGCCGAACTTCGTCGTGTGCTTCCCCTTGACCCAGGTCAGATTCTGGACGAGCTGGAAGCCGTCGGCGTCGCGCTCCTGCTGCGCGCACGTTGTTCCCGCCGAAACTGAGCCGACGGGTGCTCGACGCCCGTGATCTCCGAATTCGCGTCCTGCGACAGCGACGAGTGCGCGTACATCAGCCGCAGTCTCGATGGATGAGCGACGGGGCTGAAGACCGTCGTGAGCGCGGCGCCGAGCTGGACGTCGCTTTCGTCCAGCCGGAATCCCCACTGAGGCGTGTTGACCCCGCCGACGTTGATCCCCTGGTTCGACCGGTTGTCGTACGACAGGCGCGTCATCAGCGTGTTCGCCGGGTCGAGGTTGAAATCGGTCCGGAAGAAGGCGCTATCGTCCGTGCTCGCCGCTTCGTAACGGCCGCCCACGACTCCGTCGGCGGTGTAGCCGGTGTAGGGGATCGACCGCCGCATCGTCCTGATGCTCGTAGGCGGCGAACCAGAACGACTTGTCCTTCCGGATCGGTCCGCCGAAGCGCATCCCCGCCGACCAGTTGGCCGACTGGTCGGGCACGCCCGGCGGTGTCGGGTAGGCGAGTCCACCAGCGTTCCCGAGGAGCTCAGCGGCACGCCCTGCACGAGTGCCCTGGCCCTCGAGCTTCGTTGCGTTCCGCGCTCGGTGACCAGATTGAGGACGCCGCCCGATGCGCGCCCGAACTCCGGCGGCGAACTGATGGGTCATCAGGACGAACTCGCTGACGACGAGACTCGGAAAACGTCGCGTTCAGCGGTCGTCCCGCTGGCCTGGTCGTTGTTGTCGAGCCCGTCGACGAGGTACGAGTTCGCGCGGCCGGTCTGCCCGTTGACCACGAACGGCGCGGCCCGCTCGCCGTAGTAGCTCTCCGGCGCCGCTTGCCGCACGGACGAATCGAGGAGCGCGAGGTTGACGATCTCGCGGCCCGCCGATCGGCAGGTCCTCGGCCTGGCTCTGCAACAGACGCGAGCTCGCCGCCGGTCGCGCTGACGAGTCGATCGAGCGGGACGTCGGCGCGAACCGTGACGTCATCTTCCACGAGCCCGGTCCCGACGACGAGGTCGACCTCTCCGGTCTGCTGCAGCCCCAGAGTGATCGTCTTGGTGTCCGACAGGACGCCCTCGGGCGACCGGGCCACCAACGTCCAGGAGCCGGGCGGAGAAGGTCGAACCGGTACGCTGCCGTCGTCGTCCGCGCCCGCGACGCGTATCGCGCCGCTCGTGTCGGAGCGCGCCTGGACGACCGCCGCGGCCACGCCGTTCTTGTCGACCGTGGTGACCCGACCGTTCAGGCTCGCCGAGGTCGACTCGAGCTTCCGCCACTTTGCTCAGGAGCACGGCGGCACACACGACCGCCAAAGCTCGGTAGAAACGCGGCATCACGATTTCTACGGACAGGTGCCCGAGTTGTTCCTCACGGACGTTCCACACTGGCCGAGGCGTGGTGCCGCCGCGCTGGCCGCCGACGCCGTCCGTCCCCCAGCTCCTCGACGGTGGCGTCGTTGTCGCCGGCCACGACGAACCACAGGTTGGCCGCGGGGACTCCCGCCCAGTTGGCGCTTCCGTCGTACCGAGATTGCAGGCGGCGCCTGTGACCGACAGCGTGGAGACGCTGGACAGATCTCCGTAAAGAACGTGGTGATCTACGGAGGTACAGGTCGCGACATCCCAGGTGAGCGCGATCGTCGAACCGGGGGCGTCCGCGCGGGAGGCTCGCATCGCGGTCCCGAAGATTCCGTCGGGGACCGGCATCGCGACTCCGCCGCCCGTCGTCGTCGCGGCCACCTCGATCGGATACGAGAAGCTGGGATCGCCCGAGACCGTCGTCGGATACTTGATGCTCTCGTAATGCGTCAGGACGGGAGGGTCGGTCGACGGGTTGGGCGTCTGGGCGAAGTCCGACAACGATGTCACCGTGAAGTAGTAGGTCGTCCCGGGAGTCAGTCCCGAAATCGTCGCCGTGGTCCCCGCGATCACCACCTGGCCCGCGTTCGTGACGGAGTTGAACGCGTAGGGGGTCGAGGCGCCCGGATCGGCGTCCCAGTAGATCTTGTAGCCGACGATGCGGTGCGTGTCGTTTCCGGGGTTCCACGACAAGGGACACGCTCGCGTCTGTCGTCGCGCCCGCGGTGATCGACACCGGCGGCAACAGTCCGAAGCTGATGTTGGTGAACGTCGAGGGAGGTGAGGTTCGTGCAAGGGGTCTCGGCGCTAGCAGCGATCTCCGCTGCGGTGTACAGCGATCGTTTGCGGCCCACGGAGCAGGGCGACGGCGCCGACGTAGGGGGCCTCGAAGATATAAACGATCGTGCGAACGGGCGCGAGAATGCCCGTGCAACCGGAGCCCGTGTACGTGCAGAACTCGGTCGTGTTGCGAACGACCAGCGCGTTCAGGGTGTGCCCCGACGGCAGAACGATCACGCCTCCCTTGACCACCTTCGGAAGACAGAGCTCCGGCGTAGTTCTGCGTGCGGCTGCTGGCGGCACATCCTCGTGAGTAGAGAGTCTGGAACAGGCCCCCGCAGGAACCGCACACGACAGTTGTGAAAAGCTCTGCGCGCACGTAGCGCCGAGCGGCACGCTCGCCCAGGTGTCCCCCGCCTGCGTATACCAGCCGCCGGCGTCGTTGTGCGCCATCTGCCAGACCGGGACTTCATTCCGGAGCGTTGCCCCTACGTCGACGAAGCAGAAGCGCGTTTCTCCCGATCCGAAGGATCCCGGCACGGTCTCGTTCTGGTCGCCCGGCCCGCAGCCAGTACGTCACGCCGGTCGCTTGGACGTCCTTCTGAACGACCTGGTTATCCTTGCGGAGCGTGCCGGTCGAAGTTGCGATCGAGCCGCTCCAGGATCGGCGTCTCCAGGCCGCCACCGACCGAGTTCCCGGTGTAGCCGCAGCCGTTCGCGTTGCAGGTCTCGCGCGAGCAGTTACCGGAACCTCGGTCGTCGCCGTCTGCTTTCCGCTATTGATCGCCGGAGAAGTTCCACGTGTCGAGAGCGGCGAGCTGGCAGCATGTTCGCTGATGCCCGGGTCGGGCACCAGCGACTGGCACGGGTCGCATTGCGGCTCCACGTTGTCCCATCCGTAATTGATGTCGGTGAAGTCGCCGCGGTAGAGCTGGTCGGAATAGAGCTTCATCGCGTCGCGGCGTTCAGGGGACGCGTCGTCGACGATTTCGACCGGTCCGACGGCGAGCCGCGTGCGGCCGTCCGCCGAAGCAGGCCCCGAGATCGTCGCCAAGACTCCTCTCGCGGAGTGACCCATCGATGGATGAGGAGGTCCGGTCGCATCGCGCGCTCTCCCGCCCGCTGACGGAGGAGGAGCACGCGCTGGAGCACGACTTCGTGCGGCTGATCCTTCGAGGTGGACCCACCCGATGCCGACGGTCGCGACCTCAGCGACCATCTGGTCCACGAGGCCGTCTCGCGTCTCGTCGAATCGGAGCGAGACCCTGGCACCCATCTTCATCTGCGCGGGGTCGCGATCGGGGAGGAGCCAACGCTCGGCATCGACGCCCGAGAGGACCGAGCGCGCGACGGTGAACTCGCGATCCCGCTTCGAGATCGCGAGAGTTGCGTCGTCTCCCGAGCGACAGCGACTCCAGATGCCAGCGCGTCTTCCCTCGGGCGAGGTGGAGATCGGCCGGGAGCGCCGCCTCAGGCGGGATGTTGCGCACGCGAACCTCGCGCACGATGGTCTGTCCTCCGAGCGCGGGCGTGATCAGAGCCGCCAGACAAGCAACCGTTGAAAGCACGCGCATTCCGACACCCTCCGCTGAAACGAAAACCCGCACGGTTTGTACCTGGTGCCGCGGTTACCGGCAAGCGTTTTTTATAAGAATCTCAAGAGACAGGCTGGGTTTGGAGCATCTGGAGCGCCCGGTAGAGTCCTTCCTGCCGGGACATCAGCTCGTCGTGGGTGCCGAGCTCGCGGACCTCGCCGTGGTGAAGAACGAGGATGCGGTCGGCGTTTCGAATCGTCGCCAGCCGGTGGGCGATGACGATCGAGGTGCGCCCCGAAAGGACCGTGTTGAGGCGCCGTCTGGATGTGCCCTTCGGTCTCCGGATCGACCGAGGCGGTCGCCTCGTCGAGCACGAGAACGGCGGGATCGAAGGCGACCGCGCGCGCGAACGACAGGAGCTGCTTTTCGCCGACCGAGAAGTTCGAGCCGCGCTCGCGCACCGGCTCGTCGTAGCCTGAAGGCAGCCGGTCGATGAAGCGGTCGGCGCGAACGGCCTGCGCGGCGCGCTCGATGTCTACGGCCGTGATCCGCGGATCGCCGAGCCCGATGTTCGCGGCCGACGGTACCCGAGAACAGGAAGTGGTCCTGGAGCACCACTCCGATCGTTGCGTCTCAACGCGCCGAGGTCGTACTCCTGACGTCGATGCCGTCCAGCAGGATGCGCCCCTGCCGGACGTCGTAGAGGCGTGCGAGAAGCCGGATCAGCGTGGACTTGCCGGCCCCGGTCCACCCCACGACGGCGAGCCGCTCTCCGGGCCGCACGCGGAACGAGACGTTGCGCAGGACCGCGTTTCCGTCGCCGTAGCCGAAGGTGACGTTCTCGAACGCGATCTCCCCGCGAGCTGCGCCCTGGCGGCCGGAACGGCTCTTTCGGTGAAACGAGGGTGGCCTGCGTGTCGAGGAGCGCGAAGATCCGCTCGGCCGAAGCCATCGCGGCCTGCATCACGGTGTAGCGCTGCGACAGCTCCTGAACGGGACGGAAGAAGCGCCCGGCGTACTCGATGAACGCGACGAGCGTGCCGAACGTGATGGCGCCTCCCGCCAGGCGCCTCCCGCCGGCCCAGACGATCGCCGCCATCGTGACCGAGCCCATCAATTCGGCCACGGCGGAGAACGCCGATTCGTACAGGACGCTCGGACATCTGCGCGCTCCGGTGGCTCGGCGTCGAGAGCGGCGAATTCGACTCGCCACGAGCCGCTCGCGCCGGAACAGCTGCACGATCCGCATTCCGGAGACGACCTCCTGGAGCGCGGCGTTGAGCTTCGCGACCGCGGTGCGCATGGCGCGGTAGGCGTCCCTGACGCGCACCCTGAACCACCATGAGACGACGAGCATCGGCGGGATCACCGGCGAAGGTGACGCAGCGCGAGCTTGCGCGTCCATCGCGATCAGAATGACGATGATGCCGGCGAGCTTCGCGAAATCCGCGAGGATCAGCACGACCCCGACGTGAAGGCCTCGTTGATCGCCTCGACGTCGGTCGTGACCCGCGTCATCAGCCTCCCACCGGGGTCCCGTCGAAAAACGCCGAGGGGAGGCGCTGCGAGATGCGCGAAGATCGCGATCCTCAGGTCGTACACGACGTTCTGGCCCGTGCGCTCGAGGAAGTAGACCTGGAGGAACGACAGGCCGAAGTCGACGAGAAGCGTCGCGAGGAAGAGGCCGGCGGGAAGCAAAAGCCCGTCGGCCCGGCGCTTCACGATGAAGCCGTCGATCACCTCCTTGACGAGGTATGGCTGGACCAGCTGAACAGCGGCCGAGGCGAAGAGCGTCCCGAACGAGAGCGCCACCAGCGATCGGTAGGGCGCGACGAAAACCGCCAGCCGCCGCATCAGGCGGCCGTCGTAGGCGCGACCCAGGACGTCGTCGCGATCGACGCTCATGCCAGTCGCTCCTCGATCCGAGACCTGTGGAAGAGACGCGCGTAGACGCCGTTTTTCGCAAGCAGGCGCGTCGTGGGTGCCGTCCTCGACGACGCTGCCCCGCGGCAAGGACGACGATGCGGTCCACCGCCTGCAGCGTCGAGAGGCGATGCGAGATGAGGATCAGCGTCCGCCCGCGGCGCTCGCCTGCGAGCGCATCCAAGATCGAGCGCTCGGTGTCGGCGTCCACCGAGGACAGCGCGTCGTCCAGGAGGAGGATGTTGGGATCGGTCGCCAGGGCGCGCGCCAGTGTGGCTCGTTGGCGCTGGCCGCCCGACAGCGTGTACCCGCGCTCGCCGACGATGGTTGCCAATCCATCGGGAAGCGCCGGGAGGTCCGCGTCGAGCCGTGCCGCGTGGACCGCAGCCTCGATCTGTGCGTCTTGGGCTTCCGGACGGCCGAACGCGACGTTGTCGCGAAGCGAGCGTGAAAACAGGAACGCCTCCTGCGGAACGAAACCGACTCCGGAGCGAACCCGCTCGACCGGAGTGGAGGCGATGTCCTCGCCGCCGACGAACAGGGTCCCTGGGGAGCCGGATAGATCTTCGCGATCAGGTGCGCCAGCGTGGATTTCCCCGAGCCGACCGCGCCGACGATCGCGACGCGCGAGCCCTTCTGGATGCTGAGGCGGACGTCGGTGAGCGCTGGCCGTTCGGCCGCGCCCTCGTACGCGAACGTCAAGCCGCGAATCTCCACATCGCCATCGATCGGCGCCGCGCTCGTGACGCCTCCGCGCGGCGGCTCGATCGCCGGGGCCGCCGTCATCACGTCGTCGAGGCGGCGCATCGCGCCGGCCGCGCGCTGAAAGACGTTGACGATCCAGCCCAGAGCGACGGTCGGCCAGGCGAGCTGGGCCAGGTAGGCGTTGAACGCCACGAAGTCGCCCAGCGAGATCCGGCCCTGAATGACGTGGAGGCCGCCGACGAACAGGACGAGCACGGTCCCCATGCCGGTGAAGATGCCGATCAACGAGACCATCGCGCCGCGCACGCGGGTCAAGGACAGCTGCTTCCCGCGGAAGGCGTGGCTCAGCTCGCGGAAACGCGCGATCTCCCTGTCCTCCTGCGCGTAGATCTTCACCTGCTGGATGCCCGAGAGATTCTCCTGGGTCCGGTCGCTGATCGCCGGCGAGCTGCTCTTGCACCGCAAGCGAGCGCGCGTAGACCTTCTTGCTCAGCCGATTGACGCCCCAGTAGAGCAGCGGGAACAACGCCAACGCGACCAGCGTCAGCGGAACGTCGAGCGCGAGCATCAACGCGAGAACGCCCACGTAGACGATGGCGGTGTTCAGCGCATTCAGCAGGCCCGGCCCGTAGAACGCCTGGAGCAGCTGCAGGTCGTTCACGCCGCGCGACATGAGATCGCCAGTCCGCTGGCGATCGTAGAACGTGGCGTCCAGTGCCAGGAGCCGCGCGAAGAACGCCTCGCGCACGTCGAAGGCGATTCTCCGGGACGCGCCCAGGATCAGCAGGCGCGAGAACGTGCGGACCCACGCCTGCGCCACGGCGAGCGCGATCATGCCGCCCGCCCAAGCCGCCAGGCGCTTCGCCGTCGTCCCCGCCGTCAGGTCGTGCACCGCGCCGCGAAGCAGCCAGGGGATTCCCAGGGCGAGCGCGTTGGTCGCGATCAGCCAGAACAGACCGGCGGCGTAGCTCCGCCGGTAGGGGCGGGCCCAGAACTCGAAGCGCCGCAGCAGGGCGGGGGTCAAGGCGTGAGGGTCGGCGCGCGCGCTTGCGCAGGCACGACGCGCAAAGCCCGGCCATCTCGACGCGCACGACCTCCGGACGGAAGCCGTTCTCGTTCTCCACCCGGCGCTTCAGATCGTCCCAGAACGCCTCGCTCGGGCTCGTCCACGCGCTTGCACGCGGTGCAGACCAAGTGGATGTGAAGGGTCGAGGGCCGGATCTCGTAGTAGTGGCGCTCGCCGCTGACGTGCATGAGGTCGAGCTCGTCGACCAGTCCCAGCTTCTTCAGCCGGCTCAACGTGCGGTAAACGGTCGCGCGGTGGACGGTGCCGTCCTTCGCCCGGGCGCGGCGGTAGACCGACTTCGGCGTCCAGGTGCTCTTCGGCCGTTTCGAGCAGATCCGCGAGCAGCTTGCGCTGGCCCGTCAGGCGCAGGCCACGCGCCTTCATGCGATCCAGGAGCCCGTCGTTTCGAGCGACCGGCGCTTCATTTCGACCGGAAGCCGGCTGGGGTTTCGAGACCGCGACGCGCAGGATCCGCCGCCCTTTGACCCGCACCACCTCGAGCGTGCGGCCGCCGAAGGCGATGGCATCCGCCGACGCGCGCCAGCCGGCCCAGGCGCGCCTGCACGAGGCCTCCGATGGTGTCGACGTCCTCCTCGACGTTTTCCTCGGCGCCGGTCGCGGCCTTCAGCTCGGCGATCGTCAGCGAAGCGTCGAGCACGAGGCGGCCGTCGGGCTGGATGTGGACCTTCGGCACCTCTTGGTCGAACTCGTCCTGGATGTCGCCGATCAGCTCCTCGAGGACGTCCTCGAGGGTGACGAGCCCGGCGGTCCCGCCGTGCTCGTCGACGACGATGCCGAGGTGGAACTTCTGTCGCTGGAACAGGGCGAGCGCTTGCTGGATCTTCGCATTCTCGGGGACGTAGAGAGGCGGTCTCGCGAGGGCCTGAAGCTCCGACGCGCCGAAGGACGTTGGCTCCGACACGAACAGGTCCTTCACGTGCACGATGCCGACGACGTGGTCGATCGTCCCGTCGCACAAGGGGAGCCGCGTGTGGCCGTACTCGCGCGCGCGGGAGGCGTTTTCGGCGTAGGAGCGGTTCACGTCGAGCCACAACACGTCGGCGCGCGGGACCATGATCTGGCGGACCGCGCGGTCCGCGAAGTCGAGGGCGTTGGCGAGCAAGCCGCCCGTGCGACTCCGAGAGCACGCCGCTCTTCCTGGACACCGCGAGGATCATGCGCAGCTCGGCCTCGCTGTGGGCGAGGCTCGCCTCGGTCGGCGGCGTGAGACGCATCGTCTTGACCAGCAGGTTGGCGGCGCGATTCATGAAGCGAGATCAACGGGTAGAAGAGGAAGCGGAAGAACCGCAGCGGCCACGAGACCGCGAGCGCGGTCGACTCGGCGTGGCGCGATCGCGATGGTCTTGGGGACGAGCTCGCCGACGACGACGTGGAGGAAGGTGATCAGGAGGAACGAGGCGGCGATCGCGACCGTGTGCGCGCCGCCCGTCCCGAACCGCCCCATCCACGCGAACCAGGGCTCGAGCAGGTGCGCGAACGCGGGCTCGCCGACCCATCCCAGCGCCAAGCGACGCCAGCGTGATGCCGAGCTGGCACGCGGAGATCATGGCGTCGAGGTTCCGCAGGACCTCGCGCGCGCGCGGCGGCGCGCCGCACGCCCGCGCTGCACGAGCTCTTCGATGCGCGTCACGCGCACCCTGACGATCGCGAACTCGGCGGCGACGAAGAATGCGTTGATCGCGACCGCGGCGAGCGCGACAACGACGAGAACGAGGTCCATCAGCGAGGAGTATAGGCGACCCCTCCGGATCGTGAAGCGCGCCCCGTCTCAGGAACCAGCGCAGGCGCGAGACGACTTCGTCGGTCGTCTTGAAGTGGGTCGGGATCGAACGCGACGGCCTTGTCGCGATGCTCGGCGAGCCAGCGCGCGACGATCTCGACGTCGACCGGCCGCGCCCGTCCGGACCTCGGCCCTTCGCGCGGGTCGAAGAACTCGTCTCGCAAGACGCGCTCGATCCGCCGCAGGCCGCCCCGCGCGGGCCCAGCGGAACCGAATCCAGGAGGTGCCCTCGCGGATCAGCCACGCCCTCAGGACCCACGGGTCCTCCGCGGGCTCGAGGATCAGGATCGATCCGAGGCGCGCCGCGCCGTCCCGGCGGGCGTGGACGGCCCGCTGCACGTTGCGCTCCGGCCGTCGGCGTCGGATCTGCGCGGCCTCGCGCAGCAGCGCCTCGAAGTCCGAGCCCGACGGGCGGACCTCGAAGCGGTGCACGGCATCCGACGATCGCCCGGCCGCGCGCGCCGCGCGGGCGCTCGTCGCCGAACCACGCCGCGAGCCGCCGCTTCAGGTTGTTGGACTTGCCGACGTAGAGCAGCTTGCTGTCGAGGTCGTAGAAGCGGTAGGTCCCGGGACCGGCGGGAGCGCCTGGAGATCGTCGCGCGAGAAGGCGTAGCGCGGCCACGGCGGTCCCGGCGCGCCCGGTATGGCACGCGGCGAACGTGACGTCCCAGGTTTCGCCGGGCGCCCGGAGCGCGTCGAAGCAGGCCGGGAGAAGCTCGATCCGCGCGCAACGGGTCGTCGTCGACGCGCACCGCGAGGCCGAGCGCCGCCGCGATGTCCTCCATCGTGTGGAGCGCCGGGCGGTGCAAGTCGGCGGCGCGCGAGGAGCGCCAGCGGCAGCGGATCGACGAGCGGCTCTTCGATCCAGCTCTCGAGGGCGCCCAGGCCCGCGGGGCGCGTGCAGCACGATGCGCGCGCCGTCGATCAGCGCGCGCAGCTGCGCCTTGAGCGCGGTCGCGGGGACAACGACGCGAGATCGCCCCCGCACGCCGCGACGATCTCGTCGCCGCGCCGTCGCGGTGCCGCCACGCCGGTCATGGCGAACGGCGCGCGCGCATCACGCGCGCGCTCCGACGACGAGCACGAACGCGATGTCCGGCGAAAGCTGGGAGCGCCTGTCGCGCGAGGGCGGTGGCTCCGGCTGGGGCGCGACGTAGCGCCACGCGCCCGCGTCGTAAGCGAGGCGCGGATCGTCGGCGAACGCGGCGCTCGAGCACGCGCGTCGCCTGCGTTTCGTCCGCGACGGCAAGCGAGCAGCACCTCGCGCGCGAGCTCGGACCGATGACGCCGGTTTTCCGTTGCTGTGCAGGTACCGAACGGCGCGCTCGGCGACGACGGACGATGGTCGCGCGCTCATCGCGACGACTTGTAGCATCCGGTCCCATTCGCGTCAAAGCAGTGCTACAAGGGCGCGCATGCGCCGGAACGCGAAGCGCCGTCGATCTCGCCGTGGTCGGCGCGGGCGCGGCGGGGCTCATGGCGGCGATCATGGCGGGGCGCGCGGCGCGTGGCGCGGGGCGCGCCTTCGACGATCGTCGCCTTGACGGCGCGAGGACGATCGGCGCCAAGATCCTCGTCGCGGGGGCGGCCGCTGCAACGTCACGCACGCACGCCGTCGACGAGACGCGCGTTCGCCGGCTCGACGCCGCCCGCGATCCGCAAGATCCTCCGCCGCTTCGGCGTCGACGACACGATCCGGTTCTTCGCGCGAGCTTCAGCGTTCCGCTCAAGCGGGAGTCGACCGGAAAGCTCTTCCCCGTGACCGACCGGGCACGAACCGTGCTCGACGCTTTGCTCCGTGCCGCGAAGGAAGCGGGCGTCGAGATCGTTCATCCCTGGCGCGTCGAGGACATCGCGTGCGCGGACGGCGGCTTCGTGCTGCGCGGCCCGGCGGGCGAGATCGCTGCGCGGCGCGTGATCCTCGCGACCGGCGGGCGCAGCCTGCCGAAGTCAGGCTCCGACGGCCACGGCTTCGAGCTCGCGCGGCGGCTCGGGCACACGACGACCTCGCACATCCTCCCGGGCTGGTGCCGCTGGTCCTCGCGGAAGACTGCTTCATCCGGCGCCTCTCCGGCGTGACCGTGCCGGCACGACGCTGACGCTTCGGTCGGGGACCGGGAAGGCGCTGCGCGCCTTCGCCGGATCGACGCTGTGCACGCACTTCGGGATTTCAGGGCCGCCGGTTCTCGACATCAGCCGCTACTGGCTCGCACGCGCGCCTCGACGATCCCGGCCGCGCATCTTTGCGTCGATTGGCTGCCTGAGCTCGGGGAGCGGCGCCGACTGACGACGAGTTGGGACATCGCGGCGGCACCGCGGTCGGCGCGATGCTGCGCTCGCGGCTTCCCGGAGCGTCTGGCCGAGGCGCTCTGCCGGCGAAGCCGGCGTCGATCCCGGCGTTTTCTTCGACCGCCTCGCGCGCGACGTGCGCCGGACGCTCTACGCATGACGGTCCGGTCCTATCGACTCCCCGTGACGGGCGACCGCGGCTTCACCCATGCCGAGGTCACCGCCGGCGGCGTGCCGCTCTCGGAGACCAGGCTCAAACGCTGGAGTCGCGCGCATGCACCGGGGCTGCATCTCGTCGGCGAGATCCTCGACGTCGACGGGCGCATCGGCGGCTTCAATTTTCAGTGGGCCTGGGCCTCCGGCTTCGTCGCAGGACAGGGGGTTGGGGCATCCTTTTCTGACTAAAGGGGAAGTGTAGCCCGGGGCACCTTTTCATCTCCCGCCTCAGCTATCCCGCCGGCAGGATGACCGGAGCCTTCGAGGTAGCCGAAGCCGTGGCGCTGCGCGTAGACCGCGCACTCCTTGATCTTGCGCAGGAGGGCCGTCGCCATCGCGCCTTCGCCCCCGCGAGCCGCGGCGCTGATGATCCGCGCGCCGTGGTCGCCGAGGAACGTGAGCAGCTGGCCGACTCTCGGCAGGCGCGACGAAGGCACCGACGTCATGCGGCCGCCGCAGCTCGAGGCCCAGCGCGTCCCTGAGCGCCGGGTGCGCTTCGCACGCCTCGGCGAACACCCGCCACGCGGGGCAGAGGCAGTCGGGCGCGCGCACGCCGGCGGCGCGGCAGATGCGTCTCGAGCCCGTCGACGTCGCGCGCGATCCAGAACGGCGCGATGCGCGCATGCATCGACAACGCCCGCCAGGGCAGCTCGTCGGGAAGGACGTCGGCTGCGGGGCGGGGCGAGCGTCGCCGTCGCTCAAGCCGCGGCCCTCACGCGCGCAGCGGGCGAGCTCGTAGATCTTCGTCAAGAGGCCGAGCAGATCGCCGCGATACCCGAGATCGGACGACAGCTCGTCGATGCTCGGCCGGCGCGAGCTCGCGCGCCGAGCTCCGGCGTCGAGCAGCGGCGACCTGGTCGCGCGCGATCTTCGTCGGCCTCGCCTCCGATCCGGCTGCGGCGTAGGCGTCGACCGCGGCCGCGACTTTCTCCGCGGAGCCTTCGGCGATGAAGAACGGCCGCCCGTCGAGGTGGAGCTCGGGATCGAAGCCCGCGCCGCCTGGCGCGCCATCTCGTCGGGGCGGTAGTCGATCCGCTCGAGGTTCGCGCGCAGCCGCTGCCACGGGCTGGCGCTCGGATCGGGCTTCGGGGCCTCGGACGCGGCGGCGAGCTGCTCGATGGCGACGGCGAACCGGCGCGCGACCCAGCCGTTGCGTCTTTGCGTCGCGGCGCGCTGGAGGAACGCCTCCGGGATTGACCTTGCGGCCCGCGACGAGCGGAGCGATGAGCTCGTCGAAGAAGGCGAGGTCGACCGGATGGAACGAGACGTACCCCTTCATCGCGGCCCGAGTCTAACAGGCGCTCGCGTATGATGGCGGCTTTCGCGTCGAGCCCGTACCGCAGGAGGTTCCTCGATGCGCGCCGCACGCGTTGCCTTGTCACTGGCGTTTCTCATTCCGTGCCTGCGCCGATTCGAAGACGCGCTCAGTCCCGAGCCGCCCGCTCGGTGAGAAGGCGCTGGCCGCGCTCAAGGCGCGCGCGATCGGGCCCGCGACGATGGGCGGGCGCATCGTCGACGATCGCGCTCGACCCGACCGACTCCGGCGACGTTCTACGTGGGCCTGGGAACGGGCGGCATCGATGAAGTCCACGAACGCCGGGCGCGTCGTTCTCCGCGATCTTCGAGAAGGAGAAGGTCGCCGCGATCGGCGCGATCGCGGTCGCGCCGTCGGACGCCAAGGTGGTCTGGGTGGGAACCGGCGAGGCGAACGATCGCAACAGCTCGTCGTGGGGAGCGGCGTCTACCGCTCGGACGACGCGGGCGGCAACTTCACGAACGTCGGCCTCGCCGGCTCGCGGCCGATCGCGCGCATCGTCGTCCATCCGACGGATCCCGAAGACGGCATGGGTCGCCGCGATGGGCGACCTGTGGACGCCGGGCAGCGGCCGCGGCCTCTACAAGACGACCGACGGCGGCGAGTCGTGGAACGCGAGTTCTCGGCGCGCCGGCGCCGTACGACGACCGCGTCGGCTGCGGCGACGTCGTCGATCGATCCCGTCGAACTCCGAACGTGCTCTACGCGGCGCTCTACGCGCGGCGCCGGACGCCGTGGTCGTTCACGTTCGGCCCGGCGCTCACGGACGGGAAGGACCTCGGCGGCATCTTCAAGTCGATCGACGGCGGCGCGCACCTGGTCGAAGCTCGACGTCGGGGCTGCCGAAAGAGACGGGACGGATCGGCCTTGCGGTCTTCGCGAAGAATCCGAAGATCGTCTACGCAGTCGTGCAGTCGGATCCCGGAGGCGCGACGGGCTGGGCGGTGCGCGTGAAGAGCGGGCGGCGTGTTCCGCTCGGACGACGCCGGCGCAGAGCTTCACGCGCGTCAACCCGCTGAACCCGCGGCCGTTCTACTTCAGCCAGATCCGCGTCGACCCGGAGAACGACAAGCGGGTCTACGTGCTGGGCTACCTCGTGCACGTCTCGGACGACGGCGGCAAGATCGTTCCGCGAGGACGCGCTTCAAGAAGGTCCACGCCGACTGCCACGCGCTCGTGATCGATCCGGCCAAGCGCGACCGGCTGCTGCTCGGGCACCGACGGCGGCCTCTACCAGTCGTACGACGCCGGCAAGACCGTGGGACTTCCTCAACCGCTTCGCGGCGGGCGAGTTCTACCGCATCAACGTCGACATGAGCACGCCGTACCGGATCTGCGGCGGGCTGCAGGACAACCTCAACTGGGTCGGGCCGTCAGCGCACCTTCACGAAGGAAGGGCATCGTCAACGGCGACTGGATCAACATCGGCGGCGGCGACGGGTTCTCCTGCGTCTTCGACCCGAACGACCCGAACGTGGTCTACGCCGAATCGCAGGGAGGAGCTGCACCGCTTCAACCTCGGAAGCGGCGCGCTCAAGAGCTTGAAGCCCGAGCCGAACGAGGGGCAGCCGCGCTTCCGGTTCCACTGGAACGCGCCGCTGATCGGGAGCGTCCACGAGCCGGGCGTCCTCTACCTCGGCGGCAACCGCGTCTTCCGCTTCGCGGACAAGGGCGAGCGGTGGTCGACGATCAGCCCCGACCTCTCCGCGAACGATCGCCGACCGCATCGACGCCGACGGGCAGCGGCGCCGAAACCTACGGCATCGTCTACACGCTCGCCGAATCGCCGGTGAAGAAGGGGATGCTCTGGGCGGGCGACCGACGACGGCAAGCTCTGGATCACGCGAAAACGACGGGAAGGACTGGACCGACCTCACCGGCACGCTTCCGCAGCCGGCCAAGGGCGAGTGGCTGATCGCGCATCGAGAGCCGGCCACAAGGACGCCGGCGTCGCCTACCTCGCCGTCGACGCGCATCGCTCGGGGAGCCTGGCGCCGCTGGCGTTGGCGCACCGCGGATCGCGGCAAGACCTGGACGTCGATCGCCGGCGACCTTCCCGTCGATCATCCGGTGAAGGTCGTGCGCGAGGACCCGGTGAACGCCAACGTGCTGTACGCGGGAACCGAGTTCGCGCTGTTCGCTCAGCCAGTCGACCGGGGAAGCGCTGGACGCAGTTCGGCGCGCTGCCGACGGTCGCGGTCGACGACATCCTGGTTCACCCGCGCGAGCGCGATCTCGTGATCGCCACCCACGGCCGCAGCCTCTTCGTGATCGACGACCTGACGCCGATCGAGGAGCTGACACCGGAGACGCGGCTGAAGGCGGCCTACCTGTTCCCGGTGCGGAAGGCGCTCGGGCCGAATCCTCCTGCCCGGGTTGGGAGGAGTCGTCCGGCTCGACGGTCTACCGCGGCGCGAACCCCCTGAGGGCGCTCTGCTCTCGTTCTGGATCAAGGAAGGCGGGCCCGGATCCCGTCAAGATCGAGATCAAGAACGCGCAAGGACAGACCGTCGCCAACCTGACGGCCGCCGCGCTGACTCGGAATCAACCGGACCTCGTGGGATCTCGAAGCCGACGAAGGACGTCTTGACCGAGTACGGCGGCGAGGGCTCGCTGTTCGTGCGTCGCCGGCACCTACGAGAGCGACGCTGACGTACGGCAAGGAAACGTCGAAGCAGATCGATCGAGGTCGCGATCGCGCCGGGAATCGAAACGCGCTGACCGGGGCTGGAGACGACGCCATGGACTCGCGCTTGTGGGACCGACTACAAGACGTGGCTGTACGACGATCCGGCGATCGGCTTTCGGCTCGACGTCAGCCGGATGGATCTCGCCGACGACCACGCTCGGACGATGGCGCCCGCGTTCGCAGAGGCGTTCTCCGCGATGGACGAGCTTGGAGAAGGGCGCGATCGCGAACCCCGACGAGAACGCGCATGGTCGGGCACTACTGGCTGCGCGCTCCGGAGCTGGCGCCGACCCCGAGATCACGGCGCGCGATCCGCGCGACGCTGACGCGCATCCTCGCGTTCGCCGACGGCGTGCACCACGGCGCGCGTCCGCCCCGACGCGGGCGAGCGGTTCACCGACGTCCTGACGATCGGCATCGGAGGCTCGGCGCTGGGGCCGCAGTTCGTCGGCCGACGCGCTGGGCTGGCCCGCGCGACCGGCTCGTCCCCGCACTTCCTCGACAACACGGATCCCGACGGGATGGACCGCGTCTTCGCGCAGGCTCGGCTCGCGCTCGCGCACGACGCTCACCGATCGTCGATCTCGAAGTCCGGCGGCACGCCCGAGACGCGCAACGGGATGCTGGAGGCCGCCGCGGCCTACGGCGCATCGGGCTCGAGCTTGGGCCCGCACGCCGTCGCGGTGCACGCAGGAGGGGAGCCGGCTCGACCAGTACGCCGTCGAGCACGGATTCCTCGACGCGCTTTCCGATGTGGGACTGGGTCGGAGGGCGCACGTCCGAGCTGTCGGCCGTCGGGCTGCTCCCGGCCGCGCTGCAGGGGATCGACGTCACGCGCGATGCTCGAAGGGGCCGCGGCGATGGATCGGTTGACGCGCGTCGCGGACGTGCGCAGGAACCCGGCGGCGCTGCTCGCGATGGCGTGGCACGCCGCGGGGGCGGACGCGGCGCGAAGGACATGGTGATCCTCCCGTACAAGGACCGCCTCGCGCTCTTCTCGCGCTACCTCCAGCAGCTCGTCATGGAATCGCTCGGCAAGGAGACGCGACCTCGCCGGCAGCGGTCGTCCACCAGGGGATCGCCGTCTACGGCAACAAGGGCTCGACCGACCAGCACGCCTACGTGCAGCAGCTGCGCGACGGGCGTGCCCAACTTCTTCGCCACGTTCATCGAGGTGACGAAGGATCGCGACGGCGCCTCGCATCGAGGTCGAGCCCGGGCGTCACGTCGGGCGACTACCTGCCGGGCTTGCTGCAGGGCACGCGCCGCGCGCTGTACGAGAACGGCCGCGGCGTCGATCACGATCACCGTCCCCGAGGTCGCGCCGCGCACCGTCGGCATGTTGATCGCGCTCTACGAGCGCGCGGTCGGGCTCTACGCGACGCTCGTCAACGTCAACGCCTACCACCAGCCCGGCGTCGAGGCGGGAAAGAAGGCGGCGGGCGGCGTGCTCGAGCTGCAGCGCAAGCTCGTCGCCGCGTTGGAAGCGAGCGGCGAACGCCGGCGCGACCGTCGAGCGACTCGCGCCGCCGCAGCCCGACGACGACGAGACCGCGTTCACGATCCTCGAGCACCTCGCCGCGAACCCCGGCCGCGGCGTCGCGCGGACGCCGGGCAAGACACCCTTCGACGCCGTCTACCGCTGGGTGGGATAATCAGCGCGATGCCGCGAGCCAAGAAGCGTCCCCCCGCGTTCCAGACGTTCCCGCCGAGGCGAGAGGCTCTGCTCGCGCTCCCGAACGTCGGCCCCGCGACCGCCCTCGATCTCGTCAGGCTCGGCATCTCGAGCCGAAAGCAGCTGCAGAAAGCGCGACCCCGGACAGGATGTACGAGGCGCTGTGCAAGATCGACGGCGTTCGCCACGACCCGTGCCTCCTCGACGTGTTCGCGTCGGTCGTCGCGTTCGTCAACGGCGCGCCGGCCCGTCCGTGGTGGGCCTACACGCCGAAGCGGAAGGCGCGCGGCGGCAGCCGCGCACGCTAGCCCGCGACGCGGAACGCGCTGGCCTTGACGAGAAGCCAGACCGAGCCCGGGCACAAGGCCGAGCTCACCGATCGCCGTTCGCGTGACGCGCGCGCCGCAGGCGCACGGGCGTGGCGACGACGGCGTCGATACCTCCATCGGCGGCATCGAGCGAGACGACCTCAGCCGGCGAGAACGTTGCGCGCGCTGGTTCCGTGAATCTCGCTCCGCGGGCGAGGCACAACGTCCTCCGCGGGCAAAGCCAGGACGACCGTCTCTCCCGCGGGAGATCGAAGCCGTGAGGTCGCGACGACCGTGCCGCCGAGGTCCACGCCGCGTGCCATCGGGGCCATCGGTGACGACCGAACCGCGCAGCCAGTTGTCGGAGCCGATGGCGCCGATGCGGCCCAGCTGCCCCGACAGGACCTCGCTCGTGGGTCCGTCGGCGACGACACGGCCGCCACGTCGAGCGCGATCGTCCTGTCGCCGATTCGCGGCGCCTCGCGCCGGGTCGTGCGTCACGTGGAGGACGGGACGCCGGCCTCCCGTTGAAGAGAGACGAGGAGCGCGCCGAGCGCCGAGCGCCCTGCCGGATCCAGGGCGGAGAACGGCTCGTCGAGTAAGAGCGCGTCGGGGCTCGCCGCGAGCGCACGTGCGAGGGCCACGCGCTGCCTTCGCCGCCCGACAGATCGGCCGGCCTACGCGAGCGAGATCCGAAGCACCCGACGCGCCGAAGCCATGGGTCGGGTCGATCGCCGCGCGCCATGCCGAACTCCACGTTGCGCCGCGCGTCGAGATGCGGAAACAGGAGCGCATCTTGGAAGAGCCATCCCGATCCGGCGGCGGTGAACGGGAACGTCGACGCCGGAACGGTCGTCGAACAGCGCGCGCTCGTCGAGCGCGATGCGACCGCGTGCCGGTGTCTTGTCGCCGAGAAGCGCAAGGAGCAGCGTGGACTTCCGGCGCCGCTCACCCCAATGACGGTCGTGATGCCCGGTGGCGCCAAGAACGCCGCCTCGAGCCGGAAGCTGCCGCGCGTCACGGCGATGTCGACCGAGAGCGTGCTCAAAGCCGTCCCCGTCCCAGTCGCCCCACGGCGATCCAGCACGACGACCGAGCACGAGCGTCAACGCCACGCACAACGCGAACGCCGTCTCATCCTCCCCGGTCAGCGGCGGCTTCGTAGATCGCGAGAGGCAGGGTCTGCGTGCGGCCAGGGATGTTTCCCGCCAGCATCAACGTCGCGCCGAGTTCGCCCAAGGCGCGTGCAAATCCGGAGCGCGGCGCCTGCCGCCGGGCCCCGTCGGGCCGGGGGAAGCTCGACCCGCCGCAGCGTGGCCGAAGAGCTCAGACCGAGGCTCGCGGCGGCGAGCCGCTGGCGCGGATCGATCTCTTCTGAACGCGACGCGCGAGCGGCGCGAACCACGAGCGGGAACGCCATCACGGTCGCCGCGACCACGCACGCCGCAAGCGTGAACGGAATCGTGAAGCCGCCCGAGGGTCCGTTCCGTCCGAGAACGACCAGCAGGTAGTACCCGGTGACCGTCGGAGGAAGCACGAGCAGGAGGCCCAAGAGGGCGTCGACGAGCTCACGGCCGAGCAAACCGACGCCGCGCCAGCCACCAGCCGGCCGCCGTTCCGAGGGCGAGGGCGACCCGGTGCTGATCAGCGCAACGACGACGGACAGCCGGAGAGCCGACGCGCTCACTTCGTTGCCGCGGTCCTCCGAGTCCTGAGAAAGCCGCGCTCGACGAACAGGGCGCGCGGCCGGCCGGAGACCTCAGGAAAGCGAGGAATGCGCGCGCTCGTGCTGCCGACTTCGCGTCGAGGACAAGCGCCCCCTTCGTTGACGATCGGAGCGTGGAGACGATCCGGGACCTGGAACGCGAGATCGATGCGGTCGCCGCCGAGCGGAATGTCGGTCGCGTAGACGAAGCCCGCGTCCGCTTCCCCGCGCGCGACGATGTCGACCGACCTGGCGCACGTTCTCCGCGTAGACGAACCTCTTCTCGACGCCGGACGAGAAGGTTCGACGCGACGAGCGCCTCGCGGGCGTACCGGCCCGCGGGAACGGTCTTGACGTTCCGAATCGCGATGCGCCTGGAACCGCGGGTCCACGAGGCCCGCGAGGCTTTCGGGCGGCGTCGTCCCCTGGGGACCACGACGACGAGCCGGTTCCCCGCGATGGCGGCGCGCGTGGCGAGTTCGATCCGGCGCGGCGCCTTGCAGGCGCTCCATCGTCGACCGGACGATGCCGGAAACGAAGAGGTCCACGGGCGCCCCTGCTCGATCTGCGCCGCGAGCTGCCCGCTGCTGCCGAACGTGAAGGTGATGTCCTCGCCCGGAGAGGCGGCGTCGAACTGCTTGGCGGCGTCCTCCAAGGGCGCCTTGAGGCTGATGGCGGCGGCGACGAGCGCGGCGATCCAGTGCGGCGCTGCACGATCGACTCCCTAGCGGCCGCGTGGACGCGCCCAGCTCGTCCATCAGGTAAACCGCGGCCTCGTTCCCGCTGAAGAAGTTGTCGAGGTCGATCTTCTCGTTCGGCGCGTGGAGGTTGTCGTCGTGCAGGCCGATCCCCATCAGAACCGACGGGACCTTGAGGATGCGGTCGAACGTGGCGACGACCGGGATCGAGCCCCCTCGCGCGTGAAGACCGGGGTCTTCCCGAACGCCTTCTTGACCGCGCGCGCGGCGGCCTGGAGCGCGGCGTGGCTCGGTGTCGGCGAGCCAGCCCTCGCCGGAGTGGATGTGCGTCACCGTCACGTCGACCGACTTCGGCGCGAGCTTCTTGATCGCCCTCGTCACCTTCGCGACGATCTCCTTCGGGCGTCTGGTCGGGGACGAGGCGCATCGAGATCTTCGCGTGCGCCTCGGCCGGGATCACGGTCTTCGCGCCTTCGCCCATGAAGCCGCCCCAGATGCCGTTGACCTCGAGCGTCGGCCGCGCCCAGACCCGCTCGAGCGTCGTGTAGCCGGCCTCGCCGAACAGCGACCTTCGCGCCGATCGACTTCCTCCACGTCGCGTCGGAGTGGGGGAGCTTCCTGAACGCCTTGCGCTCGCTCGGCCGTCAGCTTGCGCACCTTGTCGTAGAAGCCGGGGACCTTGACCTTGCCCTTCGCGTCCTTGAGCCCGGCGATGATGTGCGCCAGCGCGAAGGCCGGGTTGATCACCGAGCCGCCGAACGTTCCGGAGTGCAGGTCGCGCGCCGTGCCGCGGACGTCGACCTGGAGGTACGACAGGCCGCGCAGGCCGTGCACGATCGACGGGGTCTTCTTGTCGAACATCGCCGTGTCGGAGACGACGACCGCGTCGCAGGCGAGCAGGTCCTTGTGGGCCGCGATGAACGGCTCGAGGTTGGGGAGCCGATCTCTTCTTCGCCTTCGATCAGGAACTTGACGTTGACCGGGCAGCGTGCCGCCCGTTTTCAGGTACGCCTCGAACGCGTTGACGTGGATGATGAACTGGCCCTTGTCGTCGCACGCGCCGCGCGCGTAGAGGCGCCCGTCCCTGCACCGTGGGCTGGAACGGCGGGCGTCGTCCACAGGTCGACCGGATCCTCCGGCTGCACGTCGTAGTGGCCGTAGACGAGGATCGTCGGCGACCCCGGCGCCCGAGCCATTCGCCGTAGACGATCGGGATGGCGCTTGGTCTCGAAGATCTCGGTTCGCGTGCAGCCGGCGCGATCGAGCCGCGCCTTGACCCAGGCGGCCGCGCGCTTCACTTCGCCGGCGCGGGCGGGATCGGTCGAGACCGACGGGATGCGCAGGACCTCCATCAACTCGTTCAGATGGCGGTCGCGGTTCTCGCGGACGAATGCGGCGGCGGCGCTCATGGCGTTTCGGGCCTCCTGACCTGAATCGAGGACGTTCGAAGGGCGGTCATTCTAGCCCGGCTTCCGCTTATTCGTTGACGCGGCAGGCGTTCGCTCCCCATGCTCCGGCGCGCCCCGATCGCGTGGGACGGGAGCACTGGTTCGCGAGCCGGAGGAAGCCCGTGGCCGACGAGCACAAGCCGTTCGTCCCGCAGAACGTGCGAGATGAAGGAGTTCACGATCGGCACGGTCGTCCTCGGCCTCGTCATGACGGTCGTGCTCGGCGCCGCCAACGCGTACCTCGGTCTGAAGGCGGGGCAGACGATCGCCGCGACGTATCCGGCCGCGGTCATCAGCATGGCGTGGCTTCGCCTCCGCAAGGGCACGATCCTCCAGGAGAACCTGGCGCGGACGGCGGGCTCGATCGGCGAGTCCGTGGCGGCCGGGCGCGGTCTTCACGCTCCCGGCGTTCATCATCGCGGGCGCGTGGCCGTCGCTTCGAGGGCCCGGGCGCGTATCTGCGATCGACCGTGCTCGATGATCATCGGCTCGGTGCTCGGGCGTGCTGTTCGTCTCGCTCGTGCGGCGCGCGATGGTCGAGGACCAGACGCTTCCGTTTCCCGAATCGACCGCGGCGGCCGAGATCCACAAGGCCGGACAGCGTGGGGCAGGAGCGGCGAAGTTCCTGTTCATGAACATGATCACCGGCGGCGCGATCATCCTGGGGAGCACGCTCAACCTCTTCGCATTCTCGAAAGACTTCCTCGTGCACATCGGACAGATCGGGCTGAGCAAGGTGCGGCTGGGTGCCGGCGCGGCCGCGAACGCGCTTGGAACCGGCGGCATCACGAAGCTCTCCACTCCGGACACGAGCCCCGCCTACATCGGAGTCGGCTACATCCTGGGACCGAGCGTCGCTTCGTTGAACTTCGCGGGCTCGCTGTTCGCCTGGGGATTCATGGTTCCGCTTGCTCATCTACTTCCTGGGGCCGCAGCTGGCGACGTTCCTTCCGCCGGACGCGCCGATCGTCGATCGTGGGATGCCACGGCGGTGAGCGTTTGGAGATTCATCGTCCGGCCGATCGCGGTGGGCGGGATGCTCGTCGGCGCGGTGTTCACGATGTTCCGCATGCGCGAGAAGATCGGCGCGGGCCTCGCACGCGCCGTTCGCGAGCTCTCGGCCAAAGCCGACGGAAGCGTCCAAGATGGCGCGCACCGAGCGCTACATGGCGTCGAAGATCGGTCTTCATGCTGATCGGGATCACGTTCATCGCCATGGCGGCGCTGTACATCAGCTTCGCGGGCGTGAAGGCCGGGCTCGTCGCCGCGATCGTGATGCTCATCGCCGGCTTCTTCTTCTGCGTCGTGTCGGGCTACCTCGTCGGGATGATCGGCTCGACCAACAACCCGATCTCCGGGATCACGCTGTCGACCTTGATCGTGGCCGCGCTGCTCATGGTGGCGCTGGGCGTCTCGGGCCAGAGCGGCGTGATCGCCGTGCTCGGAGTGGCCGCCGTGGTCTGCGTGGCCGCCGCGGTGGCGGGCGAGCTGCTCCAGGACTTCAAGGTCGGCTACATCCTGGGCGGCACGCCGCGCACGATTCAGCTCGTCGAGCTGGTCGCCGTCGTCGTCGCGGCCCTCGTGATGTACTTCCCGCTGCTCATCCTCTACAAGTCGAACATCGCCCACGGCGGCACCGGATTCGGCGACCCTGCGCTCTCCGCTCCGCAGGCGAGGCTTGATGGCCTTCCTGGCGAAGGGCATCGTCGGCGGTGACATGGCGTGGCCGCTCGTCATCGTCGGCATCTTCCTCGGGCTTGACGATGATCCTGCTCCAGGTCAAGAGCCCGATGCTCGTCTCGGTGGGGATGTACCTCCCGTTCGGCACGACCTCCGCGATCTTCGTCGGCGGGATGATCCGCTGGCTCGCCGACACGATCGCCGAGAAGAGGGGCTACAACGAGCCGCAGATGGCGCGCTTCGGCAACGTCGGCGTGCTCATCGCCTCGGGACTCATAGCCGGCGAAGCGCTGATGGGCCTCGTCATCTCCGGGATCGCCATCGTGCCGAGAGACGAGGGCCCTTCGATATCGGCAAGCTCTTCCAAGGGGCCGCAGGGCAGCGAGAACTACTTCAACCATCCTTCCTACTTGATCAGCCTGTCGGTGATCGGGTTCATCACGTGGCTCCTCGTCAAGGTCCCGCTCGCGAACGCCGGCGACCCGAACGAGCCCGCGCCTCCGGCGGCGATGATGTAGAGAACCGACACCGTGGACAGGCGCCTCGGCGGATTCTTCCACGGTGGCCCCATTGGGCGGCACTGATCTGGCACCGGCGCGATCCCGCGCCCGGCCCCTGTTTTTCAGCCCAGACGTTCTACTATCGACCTCTACAGTCACTCCTGCCGGAGTCAGAAGGCCTTCGTCACGCTGGTTGGCGGTGAGAATTGGCCGCTGTGGAACCCATCCACGGCGGAGAGCCGTTCCTGTCGAACCCCAACAACACGGCGCTCTACCCTTCGAATCCTCCTCTACCTCGCGTTGCCGCTTCTGACGGCGTTCAACCTGGACATCGTCTTGCGCACCTCGTCCTCGGCTCTCTCTTTGCCTCCTGGCGCGCGCGGTCGGGCTCGATCCGGTTGCCCGCCTTCGTCGCGGCGGTGATCTACGGTTACTGCGGCTACGCTCTCGCTGGGGAATCTGCTCAACCGGCTGCTCGCGATGCCCTACGTTCCTTTGATCACCCTGCTGTGGCACCAGCTCTTGCTGCGACACGCCAGAGGCGGTACTTCGTCCTGGCGGTTCTCGCAGGTGTTGCCAGATGCTCTCGGGTGCGCCTGAGACCGTTCTTTGACCCTCGCCTTCGTTCTCCGGCTGGAGCCTGTTCTATCCTACACCGTCACGACGTTGCGAGAGCGCGTCTCGCGCTTCCGCGATACGCCGTCCTCTTGATCGGCGGGCTGTCGGCGCTGCAGATCCTCCGGCGCTCGAGATGACGCGCGAATCGTCCCGCGCCTCGCACCAAGGCGGAAGTCTGGGCGCCTGGTCGCTGCACGGGAAAGCGCGTTCTCGAGGCGATCTTCCCCGGCTTCAGCGGCCGGACCGATGCGCTCGCTGCCGCGGATGTGTGGGGCGCGCCCAACGAGGACCAGAGGCTTCCGTTGATCCTCAGCATTTACTTACGGACTCCTGCCGATCGTGCTCTCGTTTTTCGCTGCGCTGTTGCCGTTCGGCGACGATGGGCAGCTCGTGCGGTTCCGGCGCTTCCTCTTGATGTTCATGCTCGGCTCGTTCGTGCTCTCTTTCGGGCGGTTCCTTCCGGGCTTCGTCGGCGCCGTCAGCCACGTTCCGGTGCTGAGAGCTCGCTCCGGTACCCGATCAAGTTCATGGCGGGCGCCGTCCTGCCCCATCACTCTCCTGTGCGGGATCGCCCTCCCAGTCGGTGGCAAGGTCACTAAGGCCTTCGTGGGCTTCGTCCACTCGGGCCGCGTGGGCGCTCTCGGCGATCACGGTACGCTCTTGGGCCTGATCGTCCTGGGCTCGCATCGGTGGGGTTCGGGGAGCGGTTTCAGCAGTTCTTCTTCAGAACGTCGGGGCCGCAGATCGCGGAGGGGGCTTACGCCGTTCGATGCTTCACGCCGGCGGATCTGGGCCGCCGCGGTGCTCGTCCTCTTCCACCGGCGGCTGCGCCCGTCCGCGTGGCAGCCGTGAGTTCTCGCCGGGATCGTCGTGATCGACCTCTTGGCCGCAGGGCGAGCCGTCAACGCCGTGCTGCGCCCGGGGCGCTGCTACGGAGGAGCCCGAGTTGGCGGGGATCATCACCAAGGAGATCGGTCGCGGCCGCCTCTACCGTGTTCAGAAATCGACGGGCGTCGCGCTCAACGCCCCAGCCAACGACGTCATGTATCAGTACCGCTGGAACCTCGAGGTCTTGAACGGGTACGTCGCCCCTCTCTACGGGATCCCGAGTCTTTCACGAAGACTTGGACCGTATGTCCGCGCGACGCATCGCCAGCCCTGACGCAGCTCGTCGCGGTCGTCCCGAAACGCATTCCACTCCTGTCCGCGGCGGGGCCGGCCTGATCCACCGACGAGAGCCTGTCGATCGCAGGCGTCACCCCCGTCGCCCAGGTCACGCGACCGCGAGCAACACGCCGTTCACTATCTCTATCGAAACGAGGCGGCGGCACGCGCCGCTGACGCGCTCGTGCATTCGTGGCGATCCGCATCAGGGACGAACGAGCTGACCGCGATGATGTCGCCCCGGTTTCGATCCGAGGACCGAGGTCATCATCCGCGGCCCCGCACCGCCCGCTCCTCCGTCGGGGTGCGGGGCGGGGCAGACGCGATTCAGACCCCGTCGCCAACTGGCGTGTCGTCTCGCACGTACCGCGTGTCGAGCGCGTACGACGGGTATCTCGTTTCTCGGAGCCGTACTACGACGGCTGGGACGTCGCTATTGGACGAGCATCGGCCTCTGGTCCGCAGCAGCTTCGCCTTCTCGTCGGCGTTCTTATGGCGGGAGAGCACACGGTGCGGACGCGGTACCGCCCAGGTCGCTGGCGGCCGCCCAGCAATGCGTAACT
>ERZ1370068.3798-contig-29_pt1 | contig 45145 bp, 55 predicted proteins | sample MGYA00561227_ERZ1370068 | MGnify/ENA primary metagenome ERZ1370068 (study PRJEB38410, sample SAMEA6850437) | metagenome | study: Metagenomic assessment of the ecological functions of the soil: analysis of the soil microbiota associated with the... | reverse complement strand
TTGTACTTCCGTTCGGTTTACCACGTGCGCAGTAAGGTACGTCAAATTACTCGGTCGCCCCAGGATCGTCCGGGGCGCCGGAATGATCGACGAATTCGACCGCTGCATGCCCGCAGAGGAGCCGTTCGATCCGATTCGCAGTCATGTTGTTCAAAGGCGCTGCAGGTTCTGGCCTTCCTGTTCTTCATTCGCGCACTGCTCGCGATCGCACCCGAGGCGAAGGATGGCAAGGTCGAGACAGCAAAGGCCGAGATTCGCTGGTGACGATGGGCTGGCCCGACCAGCATCCGGACGATTTCGATCATGTTCGTGCGAGGATCCAGCTCGGAAACATGGTCTGGTATCGAAGACGCGGGGCAGGATTCATGCTGCTCGACCTGCGATCCCGGCCGCGCTGGCGCACAACGATTTCATCCCTGGTCGAACGGGCGCAAGGTCCTCTCCACGATCCGGCAGGGAGACGGTCAGCATCCGCGGCATCAGTCGCGGCGAGATACACCGTCAACGTCTATCACTTCATCGCGATGGGCCCGAACCGGTGCCGGTTTCAGGTGAAGGTCGAACGCTCAATCCCGAACCGTCGGTTGGTCTACTACGAGTACACGATCATGCTAAGAGCGCCGGCACCGAGCGGACGGCAGCCGTGCGCTTCTCGATCGACGGCAGCGGCGCTCTCGTCGGACGTGAACAGCCACGAAAAGTCCCTGCTGCAAACGCTGCGCAATGCGCGCCACAGCGCGGGCTGACGGAGATGAGGCTCAAACGGAAATCCTGGGACTATCGCTCGCCTACGTGCTGTTGGCGGCGCTGTTGCTGGTCGTCGTCTTGCGGGTTCGCGCACCACTGGCCGGGCCAAGGTCGCCGCGTTCGTCGCGACCAGCGTCTTCTATTGCTGTCGCGTTCTTCCGCGTCGACGGCACTGCCGGATGGTCGAGCGGCCGCGCCATTGCCGCCACAATTTCAGTTGCTGGGCGCGGGTGGTCGATCCAGATCCGCTCGATCACGATCCCGGCGCGATCCATGTCTGGATCGAAGAACTCGACGCCGCCAATACTTCCGAACGGTCAGCCGCGCGCCTACCGGCTGCGCCCTATTCGCTCTACGCTCGCCGCAAGGTGGAAGCCGCGCGCGATGAGATCATGAAAGGCCACCCACAGGGCGGGCGCGCCCGGCCGATTATGGGACCGGCAACGGACGCAGGCGGCGCGCCGAAGGTCCGTCCTGACTCGAGGCTTCGCCCTGGCCCGCGGCGCCGGAAGGTGGCGACGTCCGACCGGCGGCCGGTCCGCTCTGATCTGGCGTTTCTCACCGCGGCGAATAATCCGGCAACATCGAATTCGCGCCGCTGCCCGGTTTCCCGATTCTTCCACCGGAAGGACGCACCTGAACGGTGCGCCATCAGTTTAATCTCATCGGGCTTCATCTGAGCCTGAACAGGGTGCTTACCCAGCCGTCATCGGCCGTCTTGGTGCACACGCTGGGCTGTTCTGCGGCGGAAGGCTGGGCATGCCGTTGCCTCTGTGCTGCGCAGGGAGCCCATCTCCGCACCGGGCTTGGCTCAGCGCTGGAGCCTGTTGCGCGGCGGTCGGTTGTCCCTGCATCTGCCGCTTTGCGCGTCTTTTGCGACGAGGCGGCAAAGCTTCTCGCTGTGGCGCGGTTCACATGGTGCTGAGGTCGGCGGATGCTCCGCTGCTGTCGCTGGCGGCGCCCGCTGCGCGTCTGGCAGCTGGTACTTTGCGATGCCGGTCCGGACCCGGCGTCTGCTCAGGTTTGCGGCCACGCGGCCACCGGGTGGAGTCCACATGGGCCCAGCCCATGCGGATTCCCGCGCTCAAAGATGACAGTACGGGAGAGACAACCGGCGAGAATTAATCGGCAATCGCTAATCCATCTGGGGTCTCCCTGTTGTTTCCCTTCCTGACGTGCCCCGACGGCGTGCACACTACCTAGGAAAACTTCGAAACGCGGAGAGGTTGCGGAGTTCCGAGTGGCGGCGACGCAGATCTCGATCGTGTTTAGTTCTGCCCCGCTGGCGTTGGAACTGCGGCAGGTGCGCGAGGCCCGTAGGCTGAGACCGTTGTATCGAGTTGATGTGCACGCTGTACTTCCTGATCGCAGGCGCGTTGCTCACGGCAGCTACCTGCCCGGAACATTCGGCCTGAATCCAAAGTCAAGCCGAGCGCCCAGCAAACCGTCCTGGCCCAGCTTACTCGCCGCTTCGCTCACCGGCAAGGAACGCCTCGGCCGGAAGTGGATGGACGAGCAACGGATCGACAATTATTGCAACGTACCGCTGGACCAAGCGCGGCACCACGACGGCACGGCGCGCTGCCGCATGCTCCGACGCCGGGATGTGTCAACCGGCGCATCGCCAGGAAGACGCTGTGCCAGTAAACACCACGCCGACATGCGGAGGCCGCGCGGCTCGTCGGCCCGATCGTCGGTAATGGTCACGCTGTAAAGATCTTGCTGTCCCTGGCGTCGATGTTCGTCCAGCCCAATCGGCATCAGCTTCGCCGCAGCCACGACGCGTTGGCGCGTCCGGCTGCTCCTGTTCTCCCGGACGAGCGTTCCAAGGCAAAGCTTCATGCCGGGCGCCAGCGGAGCCGATCATGTGCCAGCGCACTAACGCGCTAAGCTATAGAGCACTTACGAAAACGGACTTTCCGCGGTACGCGTTCTGCAGCGTCGTTCGCTGTTCCGTTTCGTATTAGGCGCTTTTCGTTTCAGGCAGAATGTTGCTGTCGCAGCGTCAGGATCGGCGCGCGCAAAATGCATGTGGGAGGAACGGATGAAACGAATTGCGCTGGCCGCAAGCCTCGCTGTTTTTGCATCGTATGGTGCAAGCGCCAGACCGCCGATCAACTGGTCAAGGGTGCGAGCACGGATACATCGAACGTTCTCAATTGCAGGATGGGCTACAATCTGCAGCGGTTCAGCCCGCTGACGCAGATCAACAAGGACACCGCCGAGAACCTCGTTCCGGTGTGGAATTACAGCTTCGCCGACGATCGAAGCGAAGAATCGCAGCCGCTGTGGTTTATCAGGGCGTCATTTGCGTCGCGACCCACAACGCCGATGGCGGTCGACGCCAAGACCGGCAAGCAGATCTGGAAGACCAGGAGTCGAATGTGCCGCCGAGAGCACCGCGCATCGTCTGTTGCTGCGGCATCATCAATCGCGGCGCCCGCGCTCTGTTCTGACGGCAAGGTCTTCACGCACCACGCTCGATGCCACATGTGGTCGCGCTCGACGCCAAGTCCGGCAAGGAGCTCTGGCGCCAGAAGGCCGCCGACATCAAGGAAGGCTACTCGATGACGGTGGCGCCGCTGGTCGCCGACGGCGTCCTGCTGACCGGCATCTCGGGCGGGGAGTTCGGCATCCGCGGCTTACATCGACGGCTGGGATCCCCAGACGGGCAAGCATCTCTGGCGTACCCCCGCACCTGGTTCCGACCCCGGACAGAGCCGAAGGGCGGCGACGACGCAAGGAAAGGGAGATACCTGCAGGCTCGGCGGCGGATCTGACCTGGATCACCGGGTCGTACGATTCGGAGCTGAACCACCTGCGTCTATTCCGGTGTCAGCGGCGGCCCCAGCCCGTTCGGCGGTGCGACCGGGCGACAATCTTCTTCCCTACTTACCACCTCCCGGGCTAACCTGCTGGCGGTCGAAGACCGGCGGTCTGGGCTGATTAAGCTTCACCGGAGTTCTCGCCAGAACAATCCGTTCGCGAAGCCACGGCGCGAGTTGCAGCGAAATAGGTTGCTGGCCGACATGACGGTCGAAGGCGAAGCCGACCAAAGGTGTTGATCGACGCCAATCGCAACGAGCCCGCGATCCTCGGCCAGGACTCAATGGAAGGCTGCTCGCGGCCAGTCGCGTGAAGGTCAAGCGCGGGCGAGGCGGCATCGCGGCATGAAGACCGGGCGGCCGATCCGGAGGAACCGACGCGATCGCAGCAGGAGTGCCCGCGACGCGACAAGGAAAGGGTCGCGGTCTGTCCAGTCGATCACTCTATGGCGGGCGCAGAACTATGGGAGCCGATGTCTGCGGTACTTAATCCGCAGGACATGCGGCCTCGCTTCCTGTGCCAACGCGCTGGCGTGTCGGCGCGGCCACTACACGACCGAGCCTGCGACCACATTACCGAAGGCCGGCGAATGGTATGTCACGGCATAGGCGTTTGACCGACAACGGCAAATTTGGGCGGGTGACGTGGACCGCGCGGCACACCTCAGGAGCCATCGAACCCACATGATACGAGAAAGACCAAGTTGGGAGGTGCCGACGCGATGTTCCGCCGCTTCTCGGGCGTGCCTGTCGACCGACACAGGCACGGCGTCGTCCGGTCTCGGCCAGTGTGCACCGGACCAGTTCGAGGCATTCGACTGCCGACAGCGGCGGCGCTGAATGGCAGTTCCAGACGCGGCTCGGGCATCGAAAGGACGCACGCCCGGCGTGACCTGTTGCCAGCGGGACGGCGTGCAATATGTCTATTTGCCGTAACGCCAGCGGCTACGCCGGCGCGGCGCGTCTATTCGCTCTTCTCCGGCGGCGACGAGCGGCTGGCCCAGAACGTGCCGCTCAGCCGGCGCGCGGTTCCGCTGTCGGTCTTACGCCGCTGATACAGGAAACCGAGGCGCAGCGGATCACTGCACGGCGAGGCAGAGAGAGCATCAAGTGGACGAGCTGGCACGCTCTTCGCCTGCCAATCCGCGGCGCGAGCGTGTTGCGCATCGCAGCGTCGATGGCGATGCCCGCCGCCGCTTGCACAGCAGAAGCAACCCTTGCACCCCGACGCGATATGATCAGAGGCGCGCAGTTGATCTGAACTGAGAACCTACCTTGCACCAGCCCAAATCCGCTCGCATTGCCACGGCCCCTAACATGGTGTCAATCGGGCGCGATCAGCGGACTTGCACCTGGAGTTTCACGACGACGCAGCGCAGCTGCACGGCGCCACGGTAAAAGCAAGGCAAGAACGGCAGAATGCCGCCACCGGGGCGATCTGTTTGAGCGACGCCACGGAGATCGTCGATATCTGCAGGTAACTATCGTATCGAGCCGGAGGGTCGCGAGGGTCTAACACGGCGTGCAGCGTCGCAACAGCGCTTTGTCCTACGCTGCAGCTGGCCACGGAAGCGGCAGCGCGCGGGGCCGATGCTGCCGATTGAGCGTTTTGATCGCGACCGAGGACCTGCCGCCGCTTTCCGCGCATCAGCAGCAGCCAAACCGACAGCGGCGACGACATCGCGCTCGCCCAGGCTGTCGCCGATCGGCTCGGCCGGCCGCTGAAAATCCAGTGGTTTGAAAGCAAGCTCGACGAAGACACAAGCCACACGATGGAGGCCAATGCACTGCTGTCCGACGGCCGCTGCTCATCTGGTCGGCGGCAGCTACCTTCACCGAGGACGCGCTGGTGGTGCCCGGCGCCAAAACCGCAAAACTGCCCGGCTTCGAGGGGGCCACCGAGACGATCGCCGGCGGCGCGTGCCGATCGGCGTGCTGACGCCGAGCCAGCCTTACATCTATTTGCCGATGACGGTTGTTGGCTGGCCCCAAGGCACGCGAGCGCAAGATCGCCGGCATCAATCGATCTGGCCGGGCTCGCATCGCCATCGAAAGCGGAACGCTCGCCGACGCCATCCTGATGACCTTCGAGAAGGGACGGCTGATCGACGACGTCACCCATCTGGTCCCGGGCCGCCACGACCTGCTCGGCGCACTCGATCGCGGCGACTTCGACGCCCACGCTGCTCGACCCTGCGCCGCTTCGATGCCTACCGCGCCGCGCATCCGGACACGAAGATCGCGACCTCAGGATATTTTTATCCGATCGGCGCCAATCGCGGATATGTCGGCCTCGCCACCGACCCGTCGCTCCCTTGCCGCGGTCAACAAGGCGCTTTCCAGAGTTGCAGGCTGCGGGAGAGCACATCGCCGAGCTCGGCTCGGGCGGCCGGCTCACCTATCTGCCGCCGCGCGAGCCGCGATCCTCTGGCGACGTCTGGCTCAAGATACTGCAGAAGCGGGACTGAGCGAGGGTATCAAGACGACGTGGTATCAAGGCGACTTGGCCGCTCATCTGGCGGCCAAGTCTCCATGCACCCGCCTTGGACACTTACTTCTTGAGCGCGAACGCCCAAGACGACGCCGCCCTGGGGCACGTTGTTCTCGACACCGATATTGTTGGTGGTCGCGAGCGCGTCTGAATGCGCTGGGCATCCACGCCCCAGCCCGACTGCATCGGCGATGTACTGCGTGCCGTCGACTTCGTAGGAAACCGGCATGCCCATGATGCCGGAGTTGGTCTTCTGCTCCCACAGCACCTCGCCCGACTTCGCATCGAAGATCCGGAACATCCGGTCGTTGGTGCCGCCGGCCAGGATGAGATCACCCGCGGTGGCGGTCACCGAAGCCGAACAGTTGCGATTTCTGGGAAGTTGTGCGACCAGACCTTCTTGCCGGTGGCCGGATCCCACGCCTGCAGCTCGCCGATAATGGTCGGCGCCGGGCCGCACCGTCAGGCCGATGTCTTCCGGCTTGGTGCCGAGCCAAAGCTGGCCAGGAACCAGCGGCTCCTTCTCGCCGGTGAAGCCGCCGCAGAAATTCTCGTTGGCGGGAACGTAGACACAGCTTGGTCTTCTGGCTATAGGCCGCCGACGGCCAGTCCTTGCCGCCCCACAGTGACGGACAGAACTCGACCCGCTTGCCGACCACCGGCTTGTGCTCGGGATCGACGATCGGCTCGGCCGGTCTCGGCTTCGATGCCCTTCCAGACATCGGTGTAAACGAAGGGCCAGCCCGCGACATAGTTGATGCGGTCGGCTTTCGGCTCCAGCACCCAGAAGATCGCATCGCGTCCGGGATGGATCAGGCTCTTGAACGTGCGGCCGTCCTTTTGCAGGTCGACCAGCATCGGCGCTTCGACCTCGTCCCAATCCCAGGAATCGTTCTGATGATACTGGAAATGGGTCTTGATCTTGCCAGGCTCGGGATCGAGCGCCGAGCACGGAGGTCGTGTAAGAGATTATCGCCGGGGTGAGCGTTGAACCCGGCCAGGGTGCGGCATTGCCGACGCCCCAATAAATGGTCTTGGTGTCCTTGTCGTAATTGCCGGTCATCCAGGCCGATCCGCCGCCCGTTTTCCAGTCGTCGCCGCTCCAGGTCTCATGGCCCGGCTCGCCCTCGCCGGGAATGGTGAAGGTCCGCCACAATTCCTTGCCGCTGTTGGCGTCATACGCGACGACATAGCCGCGCACGCCGAATTCGCCGCCGGATCCGCCAACAATGACCTTTCCGTCGACGACCAGCGGCATCAGGGTCAGATACTGGCCCTTCTTGTAGTCCTGAACCTTGGTATCCCAGAGCACCTTGCCGGTCTTGGCATCGAGCGCGACGACGTGATCATCCGTCGTGGCCGAAATAGAGCTTGTCCTGCCACAGGCCGACGCCGCGGCTGGTCGGATGCAACTGGAACAGATCGTCCGGGAGCTGCCGCTTGTAGCGCCAGTACTCGTCGCCGGTCTTGGCGTTAAGCGCGATCACCTGCCCCATCGGGGTGGCGACGAACATCACGCCGTTGTTGACGATCGGCGGCGCCTCGTGGCCTTCGATCACGCCGGTGGAGAAGGTCCATACCGGCGCGAGGTTCTTGACGTTGGAGGTGTTGATCTGCTCGAGCGGGCTGTAGCCCTGGCCGTCATAGGTCCGCCGATACAGCATCCAGTTGCCGGGTTCGGGATTTTCGAGGCGGGCTGGCGTCACCGGGCTGTAATTCTCGATCGGACCGGCGACGGCGGCGGTTGAGACAAGGGCTCGTGAACGCAACCAACGCCAGATAATAGCCATTGCTTCCTGGTCATGGACATTACTCCCTATGTGATTTTCTTGGTCGACTCTAGTGGCATCGTCTGTAGAAGTCCAATGCGACGACGCCACCGTCACCCTGGTTGCTGAGCACCTACCTTTCCGACAAACGCTGCTGCAACGACGAGCGAAGCCGTCGGACATCGCCAGCGGCAGTGCCGGCGAGGCGCCGGGGCGCGGGCCCGAGACACGACCTGCGCGGCCTTGCCGCGGGATCGAATTCGGAGTTGTGACAAAAGCATTTCAAGACGTCCCTTGATCACGCCCGGGCCCTTCACCCAGCCGGTGGTCAGGACATCCCGCGTGCGTACAAATGCACCTGAATACGCGAGGACACCTTCGGTCAGAGCGGGCGCGCGTCTCGTCATCCGAGCTCCGCGGAGGTCGAGCCTGATGACCAGAACTTCGTTCGGGCGCGAGCCATCGCGGACTACCGAGGTTTTGGATCTTTCGGCCAGGCGCGCACCGGCGGGCCGCCAAGCCTTGAGATCGTCCGGCTTGATGACTTCGCCGACGTGTTCGCCCCCGGACGCAACGGAAGGTCGGCCTTCTGCGGTCGGCGCGTTCTTCCGGGCTGATCGTCATCCGCAGCGGCTGCTTCGACGCCGCGAGGCCCGCGGCCCAGCGAGCGCCGCAGTATGACTTTGCGCCGCGTTGGATCTGAAGAAGAGTGCGCTGCACACTCCTGGCTTCACAAGAAAACTCTCGGCTGAACTCAAGTGAAGCGATCATCATCAGTCATGACTTAAGTTGAATGCTCGACTTCGCCGAAAAAATGGCGATCGTCCCTGCTTGGTAGTGCGCAAATGTCACACAACCGCAGGCGAGGCCCACGAAAGCGCCGTTCGCGTCGCCTTTTGCATATCGGCAATGCGAAAATCGGCGGTGCCAGCAAGACGGACCGGTAGGCTGCTTTTCTTTTCCTTTTCAGGGATCATCTCGCACTGCGTCGACCAAGGATGACGATTGGTGCACTGCGTGGGGCCTGCCAATCGAAAATGCCGGTCGCCCGCTTTTTGCCAAATACGAGGCAAACCGATAATCGGCGCATCGCGCATCGATCGTATCGGCGCGTGCGGCGGTCTCAGCTAACGGCCGCCCGCCAAAGCAAGAGCAGGAGCAGGGCCCCTACAAGCATTCAGGCAAGCGGGAGACAGCGTCGGGCGATCAGGAAATATGTTCTCGCTCGGGCCGGTGGATTCAACAGCTTATGAAGAGCGAGGAACGATCATGATCAAGGTGAAGATAAATGGACAGGAACAGAACTGGGATGGCGATCCTGATCTTCCGCTGCTCTGGTTTATCTCGCGACGAGGTCGGGCCTGACCGGCACCAAGTTCGGCTGCGGCCAGGCGCTGTGCGGCCTCGTGCACCGTCATCGTCGACAAGCGAGGCGGTGCGCGCCTGCATCACCTCGGTTTCCGACGTCGTCCGGCCGCGACGTCACCACCATCGAAGGGCTTCATCCCGACCGGCGATCACCCGGTGCAGAAGGCCTGGCGCCAGCTCAACGTCCCGCAATGCGGCTTCTGCCAGACCGGCCAGATCGTGCAGGCGGCGGCGCTGTTGATGGATAATCCAAAACCCTCGCACGACCAGATCCGCGAAGCCATGTCCGGCAATATCTGCCGCTGCGGCTGCTACCAGCGCATCGAAAACGCCGTGCATCTCGCGTCGACGGGGGTGTGACATGAACATCATCACCAATCCGCAACAAACTTCGCGGCTTTGAAAAGCACATCAGGGTCGAGAACGTCTCGCCGACGCAGCATCCTCAAAGGTCTCGGCCTTGCCGGCGGCTTCGTGCTCGCCGCACCGGTGATGTCGCGTACCGCTTTTGCCTACGAGACCGGCGCCGGCAAGATGCCGCACGGCGTCGTGGTCGATCCCCGCGTGTTCGTCTCGATCGCCCCCGACGGCATCGTCACGATCGTCGCGCACCGCGCCGAGATGGGAACGGGCGTGCGGACCAGCCTGCCCCTGATCGTCGCCGAAGAAATGGAAGCCGACTGGTCGCGCGTCCAGGTTCGGCAGGCGCCCGGCGACGAGGTCAAGTACGGCAACCAGGATACCGACGGCTCGCGCAGCACGCGGCACTACCTGATCCCGATGCGCCAGATCGGCGCCTCGGCGCGCGCACGATGCTCGAGACAGGCCGCGGCGAAGCGCTGGGGCGTCGCCGGCGACCGAGGTGAAAGCCGTCAACCACGAGGTCGTCCATAGCGCCGAGCGGACGCAAGCTCGGCTTCGGCGATCTCGCCGCCGACGCCGCCAAGGAGTCGGTGCCGAGCATCGAAGGCCTCAAGCTGAAGGACCCGAAGAATTTCCGGTACCTCGGCAAGGGCGAGATCGGCATCGTCGACCTTCAGCGACATCACCACCGGCGCGGCGCGTTACGGCGCCGATGTCCGGCTTCCCGGCATGAAATATGCCGTGATCGCCCGTCCGCCCGTGACCGGCGGCAAGCTGGTGTCCTTTGACGGCTCGGCGGCGATGAAAGTCTCCGGCGTCGAGAAGGTGATGGAGGTCAAGGGCTGGCCGTGGCCGTCAAAGTTCCAGCCGCTCGGCGGCGTCGCGGTGATCGCGCGCAACACCGGCGCAGCGATCAAGGGCCGCGACGCGCTGAAGCTGACCTGGGACGATGGCCCCAACGGCCAAGTACGACTCGGTTGCCTATCGGGCCCAGCTCGAGGAAGCCGCGCGCAAGCCCGGCCTCGTCGTGCGCAAGGAGGGTGACGTCGACGCCGCCCTGAAGGGCGCCGACAAGGTGATCGTGGGCGAATATTACCTGCCGCATCTTCGCCCATGTCAGCTATGGAACCGCCGGTCGCGGTTGCCGACGTCAAGGGCGACAAGGCCGAGATCTGGGCGCCGGTGCAAAGCTCCGGGCGGCACGCGCGAGGACGTCGCCAAGACGCTTGGCATCCCGGAGGAGAACGTCACCGTCAACGTCACCCTGCTCGGCGGCGGCTTCGGCCGCAAATCGAAATGCGATTATCGCGCTCGAGGCGGCCCTGCTCTCGAAGGAGCTCGGCGCGCCGGTGAAGGTGCAGTGGACGCGCGAAGACGACGTTCGCAACGGCTTCCTGCATACCGTCTCGGCCGAGCGCATCGAGGCCGGTCTCGACAAGGACCGGCAAGGTGATCGCCTGGCGGCATCGCAGCGTCGCGCCCACGCATCGCCTCGACCTTCGCGGCCGGATACCGATGCACCAGGCGCCGTTCGAGCTCGGCATGGGCCTTGTCGACATGCCCTTCGAGATCGCCAACGTGCAGTGCGAGAATCCGGAAGCGGCCGCGCATACGCGGATCGGCTGGTTCCGCTCGGTGTCGAACATCCCGCGCGCTTTCGCGGTGCAGTCCATGGTCGCCGAAATCGCCCATGCCACCAACCGCGACCCGAAGGACATGCTGCTGGAGCTGATCGGTAGCCCACGGATCGTCAAGCTCGATTCCGTGAAGGACCTCTGGAACTATGGCGAGCCCTATGACAGCTATCCGATCGACACCGGCGCGCCTGCGCAAGGTGGTCGAGCTGGTCGCGGACAAAGGGCGGCTGGGGACGCTCCGTGCCCAAGGGCACGGGCTCGGCATTGCCGTGCACCGCAGCTTCGTCAGCTATATCGCGACCATCGTCGAGGTGGCCGTCGACGACAAAGGGCAAGCTCACGCGTGCCCCGGGTCGATACCGCGATCGATTGCGGCACCTACGTCAATCCGGAACGCATCCAGTCGCAGATCGAGGGCGCCGCGATCATGGGCACTGAGTCTCGCCAAATATGGCGAGATCACCTTCAAGGACGGCAAGGTGCAGCAGCGGAATTTCGACGATTTCCCGGTGATCCGGATCGACGAATCCCCTGCTGGTGACCAATGTCTACATCGTGCCGCGCCGGTCCCGACACGCCGCCGAGCGGCGTCGGCGAGCCCGGCGTGCCGCCGTTCGCGCCGGCGCTGATCAACGCGATCTTCGCCGCCACCGGCAAAGCGCATCCGCGCGTTGCCGATCGGCAAGCAGCCTGAAACCCTAAGCTGCGTTCGGCCGTTCTAATCCTTTCGAGGAGAACGGCCGATGAACGCAAAGCTCACGATGCTCGCGGTCCTGGCCGCGGGCATCCTGTTTCGACCAGTTCAGCACGTCGCGGCACAAGCAAATTCACCGCCCGACGCCACCGCGACGCGACCGGCAAAGACGCCGCCGGACCAGACTTCCATGCCCAACAATAGCCCGCCTGCCACGACGACTCAGACGACGGGGCAAACCAGCCAGGATCCGGTCGTCAAAGAGATGAACGAGAAGGAGAAGGGCAAGGTCGAGCGTGGGGGGCAAATAGCGAGAGCGGGCATGGCTGTCGCTCGGCCTGTCTGCAAGTGCTGCATTTTCAGCGCCCCTGAAGTTGGGCGGACGCTTCTCGTTGAAGGCCAGCACGCCTTCGCGGCGGTCCTCGGTCGGAACCATGCGGTTGTAGGCCTCGATCTCCAGCGCCAGCCCATCGCGCAATGACGATTGCAGGCCGCGATGGATCGAAGCTTCGCCTGCCGCACGGAAATCGGCGCATTGCGGGCGATGCGCGAGGCGGTCGCCAGCGACTCGCGCATCAGATCGCGTAAGCAGAAATACTTCATTCACAAATCCCCAATCGCGGGCTTGCGCTGATGTAAAGGGTTTGCCGGTCAGGATCAGCTCCTTGGCCCGCCGCTCGCCGACCGCGCGCGGCAGAGTCTGCGTTCCGCCACCGCCCGGCATGATCCCGAGCGTGACCTCCGTCAGCGCGAAGCGCGCGGTGTCCGCGGCATAAGGAAATCGCAGCAGCCCGCGATCTCGCAGCCGCCGCCATAGGCCGCGCCGTTGATCGCACCAATGATCGGCACCGGGCAGTCGACCAGCGCCCGCGCCATCCGCTCGAAGATGAGGTGCTGCCGCGTCCAGGCTTCGTCGGTCATTCCCCGGCGCTCCTTCAGGTCGCCGCCGGCACAGAAGGCCTTTTCGCCCGTCCCCGTCAGAACGATACATCGCAAGCCGCCGGGCTCGAGCGCCACGTCCTCGAAAAACCGCACGAGATCGCGGCCCATCTGGGTATTGAGCGCATTGGAGGCGTCCGGCCGGTTCAGCCGGACGATCATCACGTGCTCATCGACCGGCTCCAAGGTGAGAGTCTCGAAAGCGGGTGGCTGCGTGGAGAGGCTCATGGCGCCGGCCGCTCAGACCGCCACGGTCTTGCCGCGCGCCACCGTCTGGACGACCTCAAAGCCCTCGAACTGCGGATGTCCGAGATAGAGCGGCTTGTTGCTGCCGGCCGACTGATGGTGCCGCGCGAAACGCCTCGGATTTGGTCCACGCTTCGAATGCGGCGCGATCCTTCCAGATCGTATGCGACGCGTACAGCGTGTGATCCTCGGCCTCAGGGCCTTTCAGGAGATGAAACTCCACGAACCCGGGAACCTTATGGAGATGGGTATCGCGCGACGACCAGACATGCTCGAAATCCGCTTCGGAGCCCCTGGCAACACGAAACCGGTTCATGGCAATAAACATTCTGACGTTCTCCTGACCTGCTCGGAGTCTAGCACGGCTCACGCTTTTGGTCAGGGGCGAACTATGGCTTCCTGCTGCCATCAACACATTCGGCCAGGCTGGACGAGGCCTTGGTGAATACGCGGCTGGCAAGCACGTCCGGATGCCTCGATCGATTTGAGCTCGCCGACCGTCAGAGGCCGGTCGAGGTTGGAAACCAGCCGGTTGGCCTGCCGCAACCGCATGCGATCGAGCGCGTTACGGATCGATCTTGCGTTCGAGAACAGCGGTTGGGTCTTGCGCAACGCGATGTATCGCGACGAAGGCGTCCCGCGCCGACGGGCTGAAGCCGTAATTCATGTCCGTTCAGCATCAGTTCGGCGATCGCGAGCAACTCGCTATCCGAATAGTCCGGGAAATCGATGTGGTGGGCGATGCGGGAACGAAAACCGGGATTGCTGGCAAGAATTGGTCCATCCGGTCGCCATATCCCGCCAGGATGACGACGAGATCCTCGCGCTGGGATTCCATCACCTGCAGCAGGATCTCGATCGCTTCCTGCCCGTAGTCGCGTTCGTTGTCGGGGCGATAAAGATAATAGGCCTCATCGATGAACAGCACGCCGCCCATCGCCTTCTTCAGGACTTCCTTGGTCTTGGGCGCGGTATGGCCGATATACTGACCGACGAGTTCATCGCGCGTCACGGATACGACCTGGCCGCGGCGGACGAAGCCGAGCTTGTGAAGGATGCTGGCGATCCGCAAGCGCCACCGTGGTCTTTCCGGTCCCGGGATTGCCGGTGAACGACATGTGCAAGGTCGGGATTTCGGACGTCAGGCTCGATCTGCTTGCGGACCCGCTCGATCAACAGCAGCGACGCGATCTCGCGAATCCGGGTCTTGACCGGCTTCAGCCCGATCAGCTCATGATCCAGTTGCGCGAGAACATCGCCGATGCCGACCTCATCGAACTCCTTGCGAAGATCGATCGCGGCCGTCGGCGGCTGGTCGGTCAAAGCAGCCTCAATAAAATCACGCGCTTGAAGCATCGTGCCCTCGAACGATTAGAAGGCTCCGTCGCCGGGCGGGCGGCGACGGAGCAGTTGATCCGGAAACGGAGCGACCGCAGAGAGAGGAACGGCCCTCCGATTGGGCCCCGGATTTCAATGATCGCTGTACCTGCCTGCCCTCGGGCCGGTCGGCGGCATAGGCGCGGGTCGTGTAGCGCACATTGCGGCCGCCTACCTCCTGCCGCTCCAGGTGAAAGCCATCCTCCTGCTTCGGCCGGTTGACGATGAAGGACAGCCTGCACCGACTCCCAGCCGTGGCTGGCGTCGAACCCGGAAAGGCGGATATAGCGATCGCCATAGATCTTCCGGCATTCGGCAAGTTCCAGCATCACGCCGGCGGCGTCGCGAAGATCGAACATCGGCAGTCCCCACATCTCCCAGATAGGTATTGCGGGGATGCGGATCGTCGGTGAACTCGATGTTCACCGCCCAGCCCTTTCCGAGGCAATACTGCACCTGGCGGGAGATCTGCTCGTCGGTGAGATCGGGCAGGAATGAAAAGCAGCCTTGGGTAATGCGCATGGTCCTGCTCCTTACATCGCGACGCTGGCGGTGGGGACGTAGTCGGGCGTGTCGGTCGATTCGTAGTTGAAGGTGACGTTCTTCCAGACCTCCAGCGCCGCCTTCAGCGGCGTGCAGCTGTCTGGCGGCCTTGGCGAGGATCTCCGGTCCTTCGTGCACGATAATCGCGTCCCTCGTTGCGCGCGAGGATCATCGCCTCCGAGCGCAACGCGGTTGGCGGTCGCACCGGCCTGAATGCCCATGGGATGGCCGATCGTGCCGCCGCCGAACTGCAGGACCACGTCTTCGCCGAGCATGGTCGAGCAGCTGGTGCATCTGCCCGGCGTGAATGCCGCCCGACGCCACCGGCATCAATTTGTTGAGGCTGGCCCAGGACTGATCGAAGAAGCACGCCGTGCTCGAGCTTGAGCGGATTGAAGTCTTCGCGGCAGATGTCGTAGTAGCCGCGCGTGGTCGTCGGGATCGCCTTCCAGCTTGCCGACCACGGTGCCGGCATGGATGTGATCGACGCCGGCAAGCCGCATCCATTTCGCGATAACGCGGAACGACACGCCGTGGACTGCGCTGCCGCGTGTAGGTCGAATGCCCCGCCCGGTGCAGATGCAGGATCATGTCGTTGCGGCGCGCCCATTTCGCCATCGACTGGATCGCGGTGTAGCCGATCACGAGATCGATCATGATGACGACCGAGCCAAGTTCCTTGGCGAACTCGGCGCGCTCGTACATGTCCTCCATGGTCGCCGGCGGTGACGTTGAGATAGGTGCCCTTGATCTCGCCGGACGCGGCCTGCGCCTTGTTGACCGCCTCCATGCAATAGAGGAACCGCTCGCGCCAGTGCATGAACGGCTGCGAATTGATGTTCTCGTCATCCTTGGTGAAGTCGAGCCCGCCCTTCAGCGCCTCGTAGACCACGCGTCCGTAGTTGCGGCCGGAGAGTCCGAGCTTCGGCTTCACGGTGGCGCCGAGCAGCGGTCGGCCGAACTTGTCCAGGCGCTCGCGCTCGACCACGATGCCGGTCGCCGGCCCCTGGAACGTCTTCACATAGGCCACCGGCAGCCGCATGTCCTCGAGCCGCAGCGCCTTCAGCGGCTTGAAGCCGAACACGTTGCCGATGATCGACGCCGACAGGTTGGCGATCGAGCCGTTCTCGAACAGGTCGAGATCGTAGGCGATATAGGCGAAATACTGCCCGGGCGAATTCGGCACTGGATCGACGCGGTAGCATTTCGCGCGGTATTTCTCCGCAGCCGTCAGGCGGTCGGTCCACACCACCGTCCAGGTCGCGGTCGACGATTCTGCCGGCAACCGCCGCCGACGCCTCGATCGGATCGACGCCGTCCTGCGGCGTCACCCGGAACAGGGCGATGACGTCGGTATCCGTTGGGCACGTAATCGGGCTCCCAATAGCCCATCTTCTTGTATTCCATAACGCCGGACTGGTAGCGTTCCTTGCCGCGGACGGTCATCGACATGCTATGTTCATGTTGATCTCCTCATGTTGTAGACCGGCACGCTGGTCCGGAACGATCGAGTTCAGCTGTCACGCGGCGACGGTCGTCGTCGTGTCGATCCGCGGATCGAGCGCGCCGCCGCGGTAGCGCTTCGCCATTTCGGCCAAGCGGCATCACCTTGATCTTCGAGGCGTGGCCCGCCGTGCCGAACTGCTCGAAACGCTCGCGGCAGAGATCGCGCAGCGCATCCATCGCGGGCTTCAGGAATTTGCGCGGATCGAATTCGCTCCTCGCCTGTGCTGGCGACCTTGCGGAATGCCGCGGCCGTCGCGGCGAGCCGGCAGTCGGTGTCGATATTGACCTTGCGCACGCCGTGCCGGATGCCGCGAACGATCTCGTCGACCGGCACGCCCCAGGTCTGGGGCATCTCGCCGCCGAAGTGCGTTGAACATGTCCTGCAGCGGCTGCGGCACCGAGGACGAGCCATGCATCACCAGATGCGCGTTCGGCAGCCGGCGGTGAATTTCCTCAACCACCTGCATGGCGAGGATCTCGCCGTCCGGCTTGCGCGAGAACTTGTAGGCGCCGTGCGAGGTCCCCATCGCGATCGCCGAGCGCATCGACCCTGGTCGGCGCGTACGAAATCGACTGCCTGGTCCGGGGTCGGTCAGCAGCTGGTCGCGGCCGACCTGGCCTTCGACGCCGTGACCATCCTCCTGCTCGCCGCCGCCATGCTCGAGCGAACCGAGCACGCCCAATTCGCCTTCGACGGATGCGCCGATCCAGTGCGCGATATCGACGACGCGACGGGTGATATCGACATTGTACTCGTAGTCGGCCGCCGTCCTGGCATCGGCTTTCAGCGATCCGTCCATCATGACGGAGGTAAAGCCGTGTTGAAGCGCGGTGGCACAGGTTGCTTCGTCGTTGCCATGATCCTGATGCATGCACAGCGGAATCTGCGGATACATTTCCTCCAGCGCGTCGATCATCTTCGACAGCATGATGTCGCCGCGCGTAATGCGCGCGCCGCGCGAGGCCTGGATGATCACGGGCGCATCGACCGCCGCCGCCGCGTCCATGATCGCCAGCCCCTGCTCCATGTTGTTGATGTTGAACGCCGGAACGCCGTAGCCATGTTCGGCCGCGTGATCCAGCAATTGCCTCAGGGTAATACGTGCCATCCGTGCCTCCTGTCATTCTCTGACGTGCGTCCGTCCTCATGCGAATGGGTTGCCACCATCCTCGTTCGGGCAGGCAACGCAGCGGCGGCGGCAGCGACAGCCTCCGCCGTGATGCCGAATTCGCGATAGAGCGCGGCTGCCGGAGCGGAAGCGCCAAAGCCGGTCATGCCGACGAATTCGCCGCTCGTCGCCGAGCCAGCGCGCCCAGTCGCCTTCGACCGCGGCCTCGACGCCGATCCGTGGAGCGCTTCCCAGGACGGCGGCCTGATACTCGCGCGATTGCCGGCGGAACAGATCGAAGCACGGCGCCGAGACGACGGCGGCGCGGACGTTGTCCTCTGCAAGCAGCTTTGCAGCTTCGTGCGCGATCGAAACTTCCGAGCCGGTCGCGATCAATGTGACGTCGCGGCCGTCCTCCGGCTCGGCGACCGACATAGGCGCCCGACGCGACCAGATTGACATTACCGCGGCTTCACGGAATGTCGGCAGCGCCTGGCGCGACAGGCAGAGAACCGACGGGCTCGCCTCCGCCCGCAGGGCGCAGTCCCAGGCCTCCAGCGGTTTCGATCGGCATCGGCCGGGCGAAACACCAGCAGGTTCGGTATCGCGCGCAGCGAAGCGAGATGCTCGACCGGCTGATGCGTCGGACCGTCCTCGCCGAGGCCGATCGAGTCGTGCGTCATCACATGGATGACGCGCAGGCGCATCAGCGCCGCCAGCCGGATCGCGGGCCGGCTATAGTCCGCAAAGGCTGAGGAAGGTGCCGCCATAGGGAATGAAGCCGCCATGCAATGCGATGCCGTTCATCGCCGCTGCCATGCCGTGCTCGCGGACACCGTAATGGATATAGCTGCCTTCGAAGGTATCCGGCTGCACCGGCTGCTGGGCCTTCGGCCCTGGTCAGGTTCGAATGGGTCAAATCGGCCGAGCCGCCAAGCAGATTCGGCAGTGCTTCCGCGATCACGTCGATCACGAGCTGCGAGGCCTGCCGGCGTGGCGATGTTCGGCCGCTCGGCTGGCGAAGCGGTCGCGGAGCTGCGCCACCGCCGCCGCGTAGGCGCAAGGCAGGTTTCGATTCAGCGCATCGTGAAACGGTGAGCGCGCATCAGGCTTGAGACGTCTTGCTCCGCTCGATCCAGGCCCTGCGCGCCAGCGCGGCACCGCGCGCCGATCGCGCGCCACTGTGCAAGCACGGTTTCGGGCATCTGGAACGGCGCATGCGTGCCAGTTGCAGCGCATCGCGCGTCTTTGCGACCTCCTCGGCGCCAAGCGGCGCTCCGTGGGCCTTTTCGGTGCCCTGCCGGTTCGGCGCGCCGAAACCGATTACCGTGCGGCATGCAATCAGCGACGGACGATCGCTACGCTGCGCCTGCTCGATCGCCGCGGCGATGGCTTCGGGATCATGTCCGTCGATCCGGCATGGCCGACCAGCCGGAGGCCTTGAACCGTGCCAACTGGTCGTCCGAGCACGACAGCGACGTCGACCCGTCGATCGAGATTTGATTGTCGTCGAACAGCACGATCAGCCGATTCAGGCCGAGATGCCCGGCCAGCGAAATCGCCTCGTGGCTCAGGCCCTCCATCAGGCAGCCGTCGCCCGCGATCACATAGGTATAGTGATCGACGCAGATCGATCGCCGAAGCGCGCGTTCATCAGCCGCTCCGGCCAGCGCCATGCCGACCGCCGTCGCGATGCCCTGGCCCAGGGGTCCGGTGGTGGTCTCGACACCCGGCGTATGACCGTATTCGGGATGGCCGGGCGTTCTCGATCCCCACTGCCGGAACGCCTTGAGTTCGTCCGATCGTGACGCCCTCGTAGCCCGTCAGATAGCAGCAGCGCGTAGAGCAGCATCGAACCATGGCCGGCCGACAAGCACGAAACGGTCGCGATCCGGCCATGCCGGATCGGCCGGATCGAATTTGAGGAAACGCGAGAACAGCACGGTGGCGACATCGGCCATGCCCATCGGCATGCCCGGATGGCCGGATTTTGCCTGTCTCGACGGCGTCGATCGCCAGAAAGCGGATGGCATTGGCCATTTCCGCGTGCGAGACATCCGGACGACCGGCTATGCGAGACAGAGCGGAGCGTTCATGTCGTGCGCCTCTTGCGTTCCATCAGTTGCAGGATCAGTGGGGTGAGGATGAGCTGCATCGCCAGATCGAGCTTCGCTCCGTGGATCACGATCGAATTGGCGCGCGACATGAAGCTGTGCGGAATCATCGACAGCAGATAGGGAAAATCGATGCCGCGCGGATTCTGAGACGAATCACCACCATCGATCTCGTCCGGCGTCGGGATCCACCGCGCGATGAACGGATTTGACGTGTCGACGGTCGGCACCCGCTGAAAGTTGATGTCGGTCTCGGCGAATTGCGGGCAGATGTAGTTCACGTAGTCAGGCATTCGCCGCAGGATGGTGTCGGTCACCGCCTCCGCGGTGTAGCCGCGGTCGCTGCGGTCGCGGTGCAATTTCTGGATCCATTCCAGATTGATCACGGGACACGACGCCGATCTTGAGATCGGCATGCTGCGCGATGTTGACCTTGTCGGTCACGACGGCGCCGTGCAGCCCTTCATAGAACAAGCAGATCGGAGTTTTCCGGCAGCGAGCCCCATTCGGTGAACGTGCCTGGTTCGGCGCCGTACAGCTTCGCCTCATCGTCATCGTGGACGTAATGTCGTGTCGTACCGGTGCCGGATTCACCGTAGTCGCGAAACGCTTTCTCCAGCTCCTCGAACAGGTTGGTTTCGGGACTGAAATGGCTGAAGTGCTTGTTGCCGCGCTCGGCTCCTCCAGCCATTTTCGTGCGCATTTCGACGCGATTGTAGCGATGGAAGGCGTCGCCCTCGATATAGGCCGCGGTGACCTTCTCGCGGCGGAAGATATGTTCGAACGTCTTTTTCACCGACGTCGTGCCGGCGCCCGACGAACCCGTGATCGATATGATGGGATGGCTGCGCGACATCATGATTTCCCTGATCAGCGAAACAGGCCGCGCCGCGCAAACAGCGGTGCGTCGCTATTGTCGAACATCGGCTCGATGCCTTCGTGGATTGCGGCGACGTCGCGAACGCCACGCACCGAACCCATGATCAGCGGCACCCGCTGATGCGGCGTTTTCGCTCCCAGTTCCAGAATCCGCCGACGCCCGGTCGATGCCGCGCCACCCGCCCATTCCATCACCAGCGCCATCGGATGGGCTTCGTAGAGCAGGCGAAGCCTTCCTTCGCGATAGCTCGGGCGGGCATCGGCCGGATAAAGAAACACGCCGCCGCGCACCAGGATGCGAAGCGACTCCGCGACCAGCGAACCGATCCAGCGCATGTTGAAATCCGCCTCGCCGCCGCCGTTGGTGCCGGCGAGGCATTCGTCGATGTAGGCGCGAACAGGTCCATGCCAGTGCCGGCGATTGGATGCGTTGATGGCGAATTCCGGCGTATCGGGCGCGACCTGCACGGCCTGCGCGGATCAGCAGAAACTCCCGCGTCCGCCTGTCGAGAATGAAGATATCGACGCGCCGCGTTGAGCGCGAGAACGAGCGTGGTTTGCGGACCGTAGACGACGAAGCCTGCGGCGCACTGCGCCGTGCCGGGCTCAAAGAAGGTCGAAAGAATGTCGTTGCCCCTGGGGCGGATCGAAAAGATGGTGCCGACCGAGATATTGTTTTCGAGGTTGGCCGATCCGTCGAGCGGATCGATCGCAACACAGAACGGCGCCTCGGGCGTGAGGATTTCCGGCAATGCCGCTTCCTCGGAAAGAATCGCCGCCACCGGCGCGTGCGCGCAACGCGCACCGCATCATTTCGTCGCGCGGCGACGTCGATATCCTTCTGCTGGTCGCCGTCGGGATTGATGCCGCCATTCTGTCCGGTGATGCCGGCGAGCGGTCCATCCGCGATGCAGGGCGGCAAGGTCGACTGCGGCGGCGGCAATGGCCTCGATCACTTCGCCGATCGCAGCGCCGCTGCGGCGTCTGCGATGCGGACTGATCGAGATGCGAACGCAGCGTCACGCGCTCGTCCATGGCCGTCTCCCCTGCGCCCTCTTTCGGGGCGCTCTCAAAGCGTCTCGCCGGTTCGGCAATCCGCCCGCTCAGGGAAACGCAATTTGCCGAATTAGTGAAATTTTGTTATCTTTGGCCAGGGCAAAGTTTTTCTTATAAAGGTGTGCCAGCGATGGCGGGCCGGTTGTTGCGGGAATTGACGATCCGCCAGTTGCGCGCGCTGGCCGCCGTTCAGAAACACCGGTCGGTCACCGCGGCGGCCAAACAGCTTCATCTCACGCAGCCCGCGGTCACGCTGCAGCTTCGCAATCTGCAGGCGCTGGCAGGGTTGCCTCTGATCCAGCGCACCGGCGACGGCATGCTGCTGACCGATGCCGGCCGCGAAGTGCTTGCGCTGGCCGACCGCATCGAGGCGGCGATCGCAGACTGCGAAACCACGCTGGAGATGATGGCGGGAAAGACCGCGGGCGCATATCGATCGGCGCCGTCAGCACCGCGAAATATTTCGTGCCGTTCGCGATCTCCGGATTTTCGAGGCTCTACTCCGAACATCGACGTCACGCTCTTCGATCGGCAACCGGCAGGAGATCGGCACCGCGCTGCGCGGCTACGATCTCGATTTCGCGATCATGGGCCGTCCGCCGGTGGATATCGCCATGAACGTTCACCTGATCGGCGATCATCCCCATGTCATCATCGCGCCGACCGCGCATCGCCTGGCGCGAAAATCCCGCATCGCGCCTGAGCGACCTTGCCAGCGAAACCTTCCTGACGCGCGAGCCCGGGTCCGGAACGCGCGGCCTGATGGAGCAACTGTTCGAAACCGCCGGCATTCGCCCGAAAATCGGCATGGCGATGAGCAGCAACGAGACCATCAAACAGGCGGTTATTGCCGGGCTGGAATCGCGTTCATTTCCGCGCACACGGTTGCAACCGAACTCGATGAACGGCGATTGGTGACGCTCGATGTCGATGGCCTTCCGGTGGTCGGCAATGGTTCGTGCTTGTCCCGCAAGGATAAGGTGTTGCTGCCGCCCGCGCAGGCGGTGTTCGACTTCCTCAGCGCCAAGGGAGCTCAATTTCTGCCAAGCACCCACGGCGGATTCCGGCTGACACGTTCATCGGCACGCATAGCATCGATGACGCCTGCCGTGGGAACTGTTCATGCGGCCTCGCCGCCTGAAAAATAATCTTTTGCTGTCGGGAAAATCAGGTTTGTTTGCGTTCGCGCAGCAACCTTTCGATCCACGAACAGGAGCCGGATATGAGCGGACTTGGCGGCCTCAACAAATCGCCCAATGGCGTCGTCATCGGGCTCGTTCAGTTGCAGTTGCCCGTCGTTGTGACGAAGGCTGATCTCGCCGCGTCAGACCGAGCGCATCGTTCGACATGGTCGGCAAGGCGCGCCGCAATCTTCGGCACCATGGATCTCGTGGTGTTTCCCGAATATTCGCTGCACGGCCTGTCGATGGACACCAATCCCGAGATCATGTGCCGCCTCGACGGGCCCGAAGTCGCGGCGTTCAAGCGAGGCCTGCATCGACAACACGCATCTGGGGCTGCTTCTCGATCATGGAGTTCAACCCGACGGCAACCCGTACAATTCGGGCCTGATCATCGACGATCACGGCGAGATCCAGCTGTACTATCGCAAACTCCATCCGTGGATTCCGGTCGAGCCGTGGGAGCCCGGCGACCTCGGCATTCCCGTGATGCGACGGACCGAACGGGCGCCAAGCTCGCGCTGATCATCTGCCACGACGGCATGTTCCCGGAGATGGCGCGCGAGTGCGCCTACAAGGGCGCGGAGATCATGATCCGCACCGCCGGCTACACCGCGCCGATCCGCGACAGCTGGCGCTTCACCAATCAGGCCAACGCTTTCCAGCAACCTGATGGTGCACGGCCAACGTCTGCATGTGCGGCATCGGACGGCACGCTTCGATTCCATGGGCGAAGGCATGATCGTGAACTTCGACGGCAGCATCATCGCCCATGGCACGACAGGCCGGCGCCGACGAGATCATCACCGCCGAGGTCCGCCCCGACCTCGTGCGCGAGGCGCGCGATCACTGGGGCGTCGAGAACAACATCTATCAGCTCTGGCACCGCGGCTATACGTCGCGGTGAAGGGCGGCGCGATGGATTGTCCCTACACCTTCATGCAGGACATGGTCGCCGGCACCTTCCGGCTGCCCTGGGAAGATCAGGTCAAGGTGACCGACGGCACCTCCTGCGGCTTTCCGATGCCCACCGCGGCATGTTCGGACCGAGGACCGCCAAGGCGGCGGAATAATCCCCATGGCACTGCAGTCCGTTCTGAGCCTGCGTGCGATTGTCGCCGGCATTGTCCGCGCGTTCGGATGATCAGCCATGGCGTCGCCGTCGATGCGAGGTCGCGATCTCGATCCATCCGCCGATGTTCCGTCAAGCCGGGTTGAGGATTGCTTATCTGGCATTGCATACAATTCATGAAGAATGTCGCCTGAATATTTAATCTGATCCAATCGTTGCTCAAGTTTTAAACCAAGTCGCGATTATTATAAATATATTAAATATTTCAAAATGTTATCTCATCATGCCCGCGAAAAAGGCTCTGGCATGAAGATTGCGACGTTGGTCTCCTGAGCTCCGCCGTATCAGGCGAAGCCGCGAATTCAGCGGCGGTCACGTCCGCCAAAGGGAGCAACCAATGGATTTTGGCAGGATTTCACGGCGGCATCTTTTGCAGGGAAGCGCCGCGCTCACGCTCGGCATCAGCCCTCGGCGCGCGTTCCGCCAGCAGCGGCGGACACCACGATCGGCTTCATCTATGTCGGATCGCGCGACGACTACGGCTACAACCAGGCCCACGCCCAGGGCGCCGCGGCGCTGAAGAAGATGCCCGGCCTCAAGGTGGTCGAGGAAGAGAAAGTCCCGGAAACCGACGCGGTCGAAAAGACCATCGAGTCGATGATCAATCTCGACGGCGCGACGCTGCTGTTCCCGACCTCGTTCGGATACTACAACCCGCACATGATCAAGATGGCGAAGAAGTTTCCAAAACTTCGCTTCGAGCACTGCGGCGGCGATTGTGGAGCGACAAGGACCCGACGAACGCCGGCAGCTATTTCGGCTACTATCGACGAGGCCCAATACATCTCCGGGCATCGTCGCCGGCTACTCGACCAAGAGCGGCAAGCTCGGCTTCGTCGCCGCCAAAGCCGATCCCGCAGGTGCTGCGCAACATCAACGCTTTCACGCTCGGCGCCAAGCTCGCCAATCCGAAGGCCACCACGCAGGTGATCTTCACCGGCGACTGGTCGATGCCGGTCAAGGAAGCCGAAGCCACCAACAGCCTGATCGACCAGGGCGTCGATGTCCTCACCTGTCACGTCGACGGCCCGAAGACCATGGTCGAGAACGCGGCGCGCCGCGGCGCGATGGTGTGCGGCTATCACGTCAACCAGTCGCCGCTGGCGCCGAAGGCCTATCTCACCGGCGCGGAGTGGAACTGGGAAGCGCTCTATCCGAAGTTCGTCAAGATGATCGCCGCCGGCGAAGCCATCCCGAACTTCTATCGCGGCGGCCTGAAGGAAGAGATCGTCAAATGCTCGCCCTATGGCGAGGCGGTCTCGGCGGAAGCGCGCAAGCATGCCGACGATATCAAGGCCAAGTTCTGTCCGCCGGACGGCTACACCATCTTCAAGGGCCCGATCATGGACAACAAGGGCAAAGCCGTGATCGCCGCCGGCACCGATCGCGGCCAGAAGGATCCCGAACTCGAGAAGATGGACTATCTGGTCGAGGGCGTGATCGGAGCGACTTCGTGACAACAGACGCGGTGCCGATCCCGTCGAGGCGGCTGCGATTTGCTCCGGCCGCCGATGCCGGCTTCCTCCAGCGCTACGGCGCGACCATCGAATACATCCTGATCCCGGGCGCGGCGCTGGTCGGCGCGCTCGGCGGTGTTCGGGATATTCGTGGCGCTGTTCGGCAAGAACCCGCTCGATCTTTATTTCTACATGTACCAGGGCGCGTTCGGCACCTGGTTCTCCTGGCAGAATACGCTGACACGCGCAGCGCCGCCTGATCCTGACCGCGCTGTGCACGGCGCTGCCCGCGCAACTCGGCATGGTCATCATCGGCGGCGAAGGCGCGCTGCTGATCGGCGCGCTGTCGGCGACCTCGGTGGCGCTGGCGATGCCGTGGGCGCCGCCGCTGGTGGTTGCAGACTCGCGATGGTTGTGCGCCGGCGTGATCGGCGGCGGCCTCTGGATCACGCTCGCCGGCGGCGCTTCGGCAATATCGCGGCGTCAACGAGACGATTTCGAGCCTGCTACTGGTCTATATCGGCGCTCGCGATCCTCAACCATCTGGTCGAGGGCATGATGCGCGACCCCGCCAGCCTCAACAAGCCGTCGACCCGCGAGATCGGCGCCGCCAACATGATCGGCAGCATTCCCGGCACCGACGTGCATTGGGGACTGGTGTTCGGCGTGATCGCCGCCGTCGCGTCCTACATCCTGATCTATCACACCGTGTTCGGCTTCGCCGCCGGGTCGCCGGCGGCAACATCCGCGCGGCCAAGATCGTGGGCCTCGGCGTCGGCAAACTGATCCTGACGATCTGCTTTCTCGCGGGCGCGCGCGGCCGGCCTTGCGGGCATGGTCGAAGTCGCCGCCGTGCAGGGCCGCACCAACGCCAACCTCGCCGCCGGCTACGGTTTCACGGGCATCCTTGTTGCCTTCCTGGCGCGGCAGAATCCGCTGGCGGTCATTCCCGTCGCGATCCTGCTCGGCGGCATCAGCGCCAGCGGCGGCGCTATTGCAGCGCCGGCTCGGCCTGCCGGACGCCTCCGTGCTGGTGCTGCAGGGAATCATCTTCGTCTTCGTTCTGGCCAGCGACGCGCTGTACGGGCGCATCGGCTTCCTGAAGGGAAAATCCTGACATGGCGGATGGAACGATCGGACTCTGGACCGTCCCGCTCGCCGTGTTCGGCGGCGCGATCCGCGTCTCGACGCCGTTTCTGTTCGTCAGCCTCGGCGAGTGCATCACCGAGCGCTCCGGCCGCATCAATCTCGGCCTCGAAGGCACCGCTGGTGATGGGCGCCATGAGCGCCTACGGCATCTCCTACCTCTCGGGCTCGCCCTGGCTCGGCGTGCTCGCCGCGGGGATCACCGGCGCGCTGTTCGGCGCGCTGCATGCCGGCATCTGTTCGCTGCCGCGGGTGAACGACATCGCCGTCGGCATCGCGCTTGATGCTGTTCGGGACAGGGCTGGCGTTCTATCTCGGCAAGCCGCTGATCGAACCGACGGCGCCGCGGCTTGCCCGCGATCGATTTCGGCTGGTGGAGCGACATTCCGCAGGTCCGCGCGGCGTTGCGGATCAACGTGCTGTTCCTGATCGGCGTCGCCATGGCGCCCATTCTGTTCTGGGCGTTTCGCACCACGCGCTGGGGCCTGTTGATCCGCACCGCCGGCGAAAGTTCGGATGCGGCGCGCGCGATGGGTTATTCCGTGCTCTGGATCCGGCTGCGCGCCACCATGGTCGGCGGCTTTCTCGCCGGCATCGGCGGCTCGTTCCTGTCGCTGTTCTATCCCGGCAGCTGGAACGAGGGCCTCTCCAGCGGGCAGGGCATCACCGCCGTGGCGCTGGTGATCTTCGCGCGATGGGACCCGATGCTGTGCCTGTGGGCGTCGCTGGCCTTTGGCGGCGCGGCAGCACTGGGACCCGCGCTGCAGTCGGTCGGCGTCACCTCCGGCTATCATCTGTTCAACGCCGCGCCCTACATCCTGACGCTGGCGATCATGATCATCACCTGCTCGCCGAAGCGCACGCTGACCGGCGCGCCGGCCGAACTGTCCATCACCCGATAAGCGAGAGCGAGCCATGCCCGAGCGCTACATCAAATCCGAACCCTATGCGTGGCCCTACAATGGCGACCTGCGCCCGGAAAACACCGCGCTGATCATCATCGACATGCAGACCGATTTCTGCGGCGTCGGCGGCTATGTCGACAAGATGGGCTACGACCTGTCGCTGACCCGCGCGCCGATCGAGCCGATCAAGAAGCTGCTCGCGGTGATGCGCGCGCAAGGCTTTCACATCATCCACACCCGCGAAGGACACCGCCCCGATCTCACCGACCTGCCCGCCAACAAGCAATGGCGTTCGCGGCAGATCGGCGCCGGGATCGGCGATCCCGGCCCGTGCGGCCGCGTGCTGGTGCGTGGCGAGGCCGGCTGGGAGATCATCCCCGATCTGGCGCCGCTGCCGGGCGAACCCATCATCGACAAGCCCGGCAAGGGCTCGTTCTGCGCCACCGACCTCGAGCTGATGCTGCGGCTGCGCGGCATCGAGAACATCGTGCTGACCGGCATCACCACCGACGTCTGCGTCCATACCACGATGCGCGAAGCCAACGACCGCGGCTTCGAATGCGTCCTGATCGAGGATTGCTGTGCCGCAACCGACAAGAGCAACCACGACCACGCGCTGAAGATGATCAAGATGCAGGGCGGCGTGTTCGGCGCGGTCGCGAGCATCGACGGCGCTGATCGGGGCGCTGTCATGATCATCGGCGAAACACCGCTGCCCAGTGGCGCGCTCGGCGTCGACGCCGATCGCGATGACCATGCGCTTCGGCGATTTTACCGCGCTCGACAATGTCGAGCTCAAGGTGCGGCCCGGCTCGTTCCACGCGCTGCTCGGCGAGAACGGCGCCGGCAAAGAGCACGCTGGTGAAATGCATCATGGGCTATTACCACCCGACCGAGGGCGACATCCTGGTCGGCGGCCGCGAACAGGCGATCGCCAACCCCAAGGACGCGCATGCGCTCGGGCTCGGCATGGTCTACCAGCATTTCACGCTGGTGCCGGCGATGACGGTCGCGGAAAACCTGGTGCTGGCGCGCGACGACGTGCCGGCCGTGGTGGATTGGGCCAAGGAAAAGAAGGAGCTCGAGGCGTTTCTGGCGCGGATGCCGTTCAAGGTGCCGCTCGGATGCCAGAGTCTCCGACATTTCCGCCGGCGAGCGGCAGAAATGCGAGATCCTCAAGCAGCTCTATCTGAAGCGGCGCTTTCTCATCCTCGACGAGCCGACCTCGCGTGCTGACGCCGGGCGAGGCCGACGAGGTGCTGGGCATGCTGCGCGCCATGGTCGTCGGCGGGCGACCTGACCATCCTGATGATCACGCACAAATTCCGCGAGGTGATGGCGTTTGCCGATGAGGTCACGATCCTGCGCCGCGGCAAACTGGCCGGCCACGGCAGCGTCGCGGATCTGACGCCCGACAGCATGGCCCGCACCATGATCGGCGCCGAGCAACTGACGGTGCAGCCGCCGCGGGTCGGTGAAGTCGGGCGAGGCGCAGGCTGGAGCTGAGCAAGCTCACCGCGCTCGACGATGCCGGTGCCACTCGCCGTCCACGGCGTATCGCTCACCGTGCGCGGCGGCGAGATCGTCGGCATCGCCGGCGTCTCCGGCAACGGCCAGCGGCAGCTCGTCGAGGTGCTGGCCGGCCAGCGCGAGGCCGAAAGCGGCGAGATCCGCGTCCGCGGCGATCTCTATCATGCAAGCCGCGAGGAGATGCGCCGGCACAAGATGTCGCTGCTGCCCGAGGAGCCGCTCAAGAACGCCTGCGTCGGCGGCATGAGCGTCGCCGACAACATCGCGTTCCGCGAATTCGACCGCGCGCCGTTTGCCAAGCAGCGGCTGGTGGCTCAACCGGTCGGCCTTCCGCAAGGATGCCGAGCGCAAGATCGGGCTGTACAAGATCAAGACCCGCACGCCGGATACGCCGATCTCGGCGCTGTCGGGCGGCAACGTGCAGCGCGCGGTGCTGGCGCGCGAGCTCGGCGGCGAGGTCGAGGTGCTGATCGCCGCCAATCCCTGCTTCGGGCTCGATTTCGCCGCGGTGGCCCAGATCCATGCCGAGATCATGGCGGCGCGCAACCGCGGCGCCGCGGTGCTGCTGGTCAGCGAGGACCTCGACGAACTGCTCGAATTGTCGGATCGTCTGGTCGTGATGTTCCACGGCCAGTTCGTCCATGAAGCGCGCGCCAGCGAGGCCGATCTCACCGAGATCGGGCGGCACATGGCCGGACATTGACGGTCAGGGCCGATGGTCAATTACAAAGCGATCCCATGACTACCAAGACACGTAAACCTCGTCAGCCATCCGCTTGGTCCAGCACAAACTGTCGCTGATGCGCGACAAGGATCTCTCGACCAAGGGCTTTCGCGAGCTTCTGAACGAGATAGGCATGCTCCTCTGCTATGAAGTCACCCGGGACTTGCCTTTGGAAATGGTCGACATCGATACGCCGCTCGCTGCAATGAAGGCGCCAAAAATCGCGGGCAAGAAACTCACACTCGCGCCGATATTGCGGGCGGGCGTCGGATTTCTCGACGGCATGCTGGCGCTCGTTCCGTCAGCGCGCGTCGCGCATATCGGCCTCTACCGGGATCCGGAAACTCTTCAAGCCGTGGAATACTTCTTCAAGGCGCCACAGGATCTGTCGGATCGCATCGTGATTCTATTGGATCCAATGCTTGCGACAGGAAATTCAGCTTGCGCCGCGGTCAGCCTGCTCAAATCGCGAGGTGCCCGCAGACATCCGGTTCGTCTGCTTGCTCGCGGCCCCCGAAGGGATTGCCGCAATTTCAGAGTGAGTGTCCGGACGTCCCGATCTGGACCGCATGCTATCGACGAGAGACTGAATGATCACGGCTACATCGTGCCCGGCTTGGGCGATGCCGGAGACAGAATGTTCGGCACCAAGTAAGCGCGTGCAGCGTCGCTTTCGCTCAGAAGCGCCGCATTAAGCGAAATTGACCGCTCCTTACGTGCAAAAGAAGCCCAATCTTCAGTCAGAATTATTTGTTGATAGCCGGGCGATTGCGGCTACGGGTCCGCCGCCAGGCGGACCTTGATGTTCGGCCCCACCAGAAACATAGACGGCGCCGGTTCCCGACAAGCCGCCGATCAATCCACCGACAGCAGCGCGGGCGTGCCGGGTTGAGCTGATGTCCGTATCCTCAAGCATGATGTGACGAAATCCGCGGACGCTACCGTTTGGCGAGGCTTCCGCCTTGGCGAAGATGTTGACAAGTTGGCGGCTCGCCATCGGCGGCTCGGAGCCGTCTTCGATGTGCAGTCCCACGCTTTTCAACGCATCGATCACGGCTGTGGAATCGATGGCGTCGCGCATCACGGCGTGTCCGATCTCGAACGGGGCGGCCGACGACGTCGAATTGCCCAGCACAATGACCACATTGTGCATCAGCTCGATACCGGCCGACGTGGACGCTACCGACGAAAACAGATCGAACCGCCGAAGGACGTGCTCGTCGTCAATCTCGCCCTCGATCTCGCCAAGCGCGACCGCTACCCCAGCGCCGATGCGCCACGCGAATACGCCATCGAACCGTATGCGCTGTTTGTAACCGGTCTTATTCCCACGCGCGACTGCCGCTTCGACGCGGTCGCTGGTCAAAAGCGGACACTTGATCTGCACAAAATGGACGTCCTGCGGATCGACGATGGCAGCTTCGGCCATGGCGGCGGCCACCGCCCTCGCCGTTTCCTCTGATCTGCACGCCGCGCCCGATCTCCTCGGGCAAAAAATCCCGCGTGTGCGCCATCCCAATGCTGAGGCGTTTCCCGGAAATGTCTTCGGAATCGCGATTGGCAGCGCCGTCACGCGTGAAGACGGTGATATGCGGACTAAGCACACCTTCCGTACCACCCGACATCACGAACGCGATCCGCTGCTCCACGCGGTGCGGTGGCAGATCGACATAAGGCGCTAGCGGCAGCGCTGAGCGCGGAAACGGCGTATTCCCGCGTGAAATCGTTGACGCCGCCATTGCCTTCGGTTTTGCCCAGTATCGCGACGATCGACTTTGGATCGATTTCGCCCTGCTCGATCAGGCTCAGCAGGCCGGAGACATCACCGGGGCCTTTGGTGGCAATGCGAACGACGTTGACCGATGTTGTGCGCATGCTCTTCCCCTTGGACATCTTCGGGCCGACGAAAAGATATGGCAAGCCATAACGGCTGCCGGCGCCTCAAACTGATCGCTGCCCTCCTCTCCGACCTGGACTGGGAACGCGATCGCCTTCATGAACATTTGCCGATTGCCCACTTTCTGTCTCATCTGTCGCAATTTTTGGCACATCTGTTGCATTCAATTCCGGATAGCGTTCCCGGCGCCAAGGTCGCCCGGGCCTCAGGCAAGACAATGCGGAATGGTGCGGATGACGACCACGGCGGCGCTCGAACTGGTGCAATTGACGAAGAAATACGGCGCTGTAACCGCCGTTGACGCCATCAACCTCAAGATTCCCGCCGGCTCCCTATTGTTGCCTGCTTGGGCCGTCCGGCTGCGGCAAAACATCCACATTGCGCATGGTGGCCGGCCATGAATCGGCGACATCCAGGCGACATCCTTGTCGGGCCGAAGAATGTGACGGACCTGCCACCGGCCGAACGAAACACCGCGATGATGTTTCAGTCCTACGCCCTGTTCCCGCATCTTTCCGTCATCGACAACGTTGCCTTTGCCTTGAAGATGAAGGGCATTGCCAAAGCCGAGCGCCATGCCGAAGCCAAAAGCTGCTGGAGCTCGTCGATATGCAGGCCTATGCGGCGAGGCTGCCTGCGCAGCTTTCCGGAGGTCAGCAGCAACGCGTCGCGCTCGCACGCGCCCTGATTACCTCTCCTCAGATCCTGCTCCTGGACGAGCCCCTTTCGGCGCTCGATCCGTTTCTGCGGCTGCGGATGAGAGCCGAGTTGAAAAAGCTGCAGCGCGAGCTTGGGATTTCCTTCATCCATGTGACGCACGGCCAGGACGAGGCGATGGCCCTGGCTGACATCGTGGTTCTGATGAATGGCGGCCGGATCGAACAGCAGGGTTCGCCGCGCGAAATCTTCAATCACCCCCGGACCGAGTTCACGGCGAAATTCATCGGCGGCCACAACGTCATCGCCATCGGTGACGAGACTTTTGCCGTTCGCGAAGATCGCCTCAAGCTGAGAAGACCGGACGAAGCCGTCAACGGTCCGTCGATGGCAGGAACCGTCAGCGAGGTCGAATACCAGGGAACCTATGTCCGCGTCGCGATTGTCGCCGATGGCGGAGCCGACATCTCGGCCCAACTCACCGACATCCAGTTTGACGCGACCAGCTACGCCGTCGGCGAACGCGTTCTCGCCACCTGGGACCCGGCGCAGGCAAGCCCACTGAAGACAAGCAGTTCTGTAACTGTCCCGTCACCTGAAAAGGCGGCTTGACACCTTAGGGAGATTATCATGAGCAAATCTTCGAAATTCAATAATGGCGTCAGCCGTCGCGCTGTGCTGAAGGGCGCGGCTGGAGCGGTCGGCCTCGCGGCAGGTTCGGGCGCCATCACCGGCTTTCCTTATGTCCACTCGGCCGAACCGAAAGTCTTGCGTTACCTCGGGACCGCGGTGAACGCGGGCGACGAGATATCGAAGAAATGCCTGGCGGATACCGGCATCAAAATCGAATACATCACCGCAACGACCGACGATGTGACCAAGCGTGTCATCACGCAGCCGAATTCGTTCGACGTGCTCGATACCGAATATTTCTCGCTCAAGAAGCTGGTGCCGTCGGGCAATATTTTTGCGCTCGATAGCAAGAAGATCAAGCAATTCGACAATATCACCCCGGTCTTCACCAAGGGTCAGTTGCCCAACGGCAAGAAGATCGGCGACCAGGGCACCGCGCCGTGGAAGGTGCTTTACCTCGAGGGAGCCAATTCCAAGAAGTTCTCGACCACTCCAACCGAATTCGTGACGCTGATCCCGACGGTCTACAATGCCGATACGCTCGGCATCCGGCCGGATCTGATCAAGCGGCCGATTTCATCCTGGAGCTGAACTGCTCAATCCCGAATTCAAGGGCAAGGCGTCGATCCTCAACATCCCGTCGATCGGCATCATGGATGCCGCGATGGTGGTGGAAGCCACCGGCCAGCACAAGTATGCCGACAAGGGCAACATGACCAAGGCCGAGATTGATCTTACCATGAAGATCATGACGGAAGCCAAGAAGGCCGGTCAGTTCCGCGCCTTCTGGAAGGATTTCAACGAATCCGTCAACCTGATGGCGTCAGGCGAAACCGTCATCCAGTCGATGTGGTCGCCCGCGGTCACCAAGGTGCGCTCGATGGGCATCGCCTGCACGTTCCAACCGCTCAAGGAAGGCTATCGCTCGTGGGCCTCGGGGTTCTGCGTGTCGAAGGCGGTTTCGGGACCCAAGCTCGACTGGGCCTATGAGTTCGTGAACTGGTATCTGTCGGGCTGGGCAGGCGCCTATCTCAATCGCCAGGGCTATTATTCGGCTGTCCTGTCCACCGCCAAGGCCAACATGACGGCGGACGAATGGGGCTACTGGATGGAAGGCAAGGCCGCCGTCGGCGATATCAAGGCGCCCGACGGCACCATTCTCGAGAAGGCCGGCGCCAAGCGTGACGGCGGGTCCTATGAGGACCGCATGGGCGGCGTTGCCTGCTGGAACGCCGTCATGGACGAGAACGATTACATGGTGCGCAAGTGGAATGAATTCATCGCCGCTTGATGACATCCAGGACTAGCCGGCGCCGATGCGCCCGGCTAGTCCTGCTCCGGCTTGATAGAGATCGGCCTTTCAATGGTTCAAGACCGCAAATCCTTCGTTGCGTGGCTTCAGGCCGCGCCGATGATGCTGATCTTCGCGCTGTTTTTCTGTTGCCGCTGGTCTTTGTGACGATCGTCAGCGCATGGGACTACAATGAATATGAGATGCTTCCCGCCTTCAGTCTGCGCGGCTACACCGATACGTTTGAGGGATGCATCGCCGAGCTGCCGGGCCTGTGCACGATCCTGAAAACCTACCTGAAGACCTTGAAACTGTGCCTGCTGACCTGGGTCCTGACGCTTCTGATCGGTTTCACCGTTGCCTATTTTCTCGCGTTCCACGTCCGATCCAAAACCTGGCAGATCGTGCTCTCCCTGCTTTGCACCATTCCGTTCTGGACCTCGAATGTGATCCGCATGATCGCGTGGATTCCGCTTCTCGGCCGCAACGGACTTGTCAACAAGGGCCTCCAGGGCGCGGGCTTGATCCAGCAGCCGCTGGAATGGCTGCTGTTCTCAGAGTTCTCTGTCGTGCTGGCCCTCGTTCACCTCTTCACATTTTTCATGGTGGTGCCGATCTTCAATTCGATGATCCGGATCGACAAGCGGTTGATCGAGGCCGCCTATGATGCCGGAGCTACCGGGTGGCAGACCCTCGTGAATATCATCATTCCCCTGGCAAAGCCGGGGATCGTGATTGGCTCGATTTTCGTGATCACGATCGTCATGGGTGATTTTGTCACGATCGGCGTGATGGGCGGCCAGCAGATCGCGTCCGCAGGCAAGATCATCGAAGCGCGCCTCAATGCGTTGCAATTTCCCGCGGCCGCAGCCAATGCGGTCATCCTGCTCGGCATCACGATCATGATCATTTCGGCGCTGACGCGGGTCGTCGATATCCGCAAGGAGCTGTGAGATGGGCGACAAGCGGTCGCGATCCTTTTATGTTCTGGCCGCGTTCTTCGCTGCCTATGTGCTGTTTCTCTACGGGCCGATGATCGCGATCTACATCTCTCTCGTTTCAGGGCCCCGACGGCGGCCTGACGTTTCCAATGAACGGCGTTTCGCTGGTGTGGTTCAGCAAGGTGTTCTCCGGGGCCGGCATCGTCGACATCGGTGCGGCCTTCAAGCGGTCGCTCATGCTCGGCCTCGTCGTCATGATCCTGACGGTCGTGCTTTCGGTTTCGGCCGGCATGGCCTTCCGCAAATCGTTCCGCGGCGCGACCTTCCTGTTTTATGTCGCCATCGCAAGCCTGATCATGCCGTCGATCATCACCTCGCTCGGCATCGCACTGGAATTCCGGTTGCTCGATGATTTCATCATCAAGAGCGGCGCCGAGGGCTGGACGACGGCAATGGGGCTCTTTACCTCAGGCCTTGGCGCGCACCTTACCTGGACCTTGCCGTTTGGCCTTTTGATCATGTTTGCGATTTTCAACCGGTTCGATGGCCGGCTGAAGAGGCGGCGCGCGACCTCGGTGCAACACCATGGCAGACATTTCGCCATGTGGTGCTGCCAATCATATTGCCGTCCGTCGTGGGCATTGGTCTGTTCGGCTTTACCTTGTCCTGGGACGAACTCGCGCGCTCCAGCCAGGCGATCGGATCCGTCAACACCTTGCCGCTCGAGTTGCAGGGGCTGACGACGACCGTGACGAAGCCGGATATCTATGCGCTTGGAACGTTGACCAGCGCCGTATCCTTTCTCGTCATCTTCTCGGCGCTGATCGTCATTCTTGTGCTCCAGGCGCGACAACGGCGTCACGGGTCGGACGCTGGCAAGGGAATGGTGTAGAACCAGTCTCATGTGCCGATCTCACCGGGATCGGGTGGCACATGGCCGGACACGAATAGGGCATTGATGGCGAACCTTTCAGCACTCAGCCCGCCGGAGCTGCGACGCGCATTTCCTGCGGCGATCGTTCGAGGTCGCCCGCCGCGCCATGACCCATGGCAATCATCCGTTCGGCGCCATCCTCGTCGACCAGAGCGGCACAGGTGCTGCTCGAGGCCGAGAACGGCTATATGCCCGCCCATGACGGCACCGCGCATGCCGAGCGGCTGCTGGCGACGCAGGCCTGCACCACGATCGACGCCGAGATATCCTGAGCAGTGCCACGCTCTATTCGTCCGCCGAGCCCTGCGCGATGTGCGCGGGCGCGATCTACTGGGCCGGCATCGGCCGCCTGGTCTACGGCCTGAGCGAACATCGGCTGCGGGAGCTCACCGGCAACCATCCGGAAAATCCGACGCTCGATCTGCCGTGCCGCGACGTGTTCGCGAGCGGACAGCGGCCGACCGAGGTGGTCGGCCCGCTGCTCGAGGACGAGGCCGCGGCGGTGCACGCCGGCGTCTGGGACAAGTAGGCCGTTCAGAGGACGCTCGCATAGAGAAATGGCGCCGCGGGGAACATCGCGGCGCCATCGCTTTGTCACCTGGGGAACGGTCAGGTGGTTAGAACTTCACGGTGATGCCGGAATAGAGCGGTCGATTCGGTGCAGGAGTTGGTTGCTCTGACGCCGTGGCGCGAGCGTTGCAGACGCCGGCCGATCGCATTGTGATCGAGGCCGAACTTGTTCTGCCAGTAGCGATAGGCGACCCAGACGTCGACGAAGTGCGAGTATTTCGGGCCCCATGATCGCCTTCGCTGGCGTCGAAGGTCAGACGGATCGGCTCGCTGTTGAACTCGATCGGCGGCGGTGCTGAACGCCGACCCAGGCCCGAGCGCGCGGAAGCGGTTCGGTGTCGTACCCTTCTTGCCATACCAGCCGGCGCGGCCGCTGATCGAGAAGAACTGCATGCTCTGGCGGCAGGAAGCCGAGATCCATGTAGTAGTTGATTTCCACCGCCCATGTCGGCGTTGTAACTGAGGCGTTGCCGTCGCGCAGGCAGGTGACGCCCGGGAATGCCGGCCGGCCAAAGCCAGCGCCGCACTGGGCGAACGAGTTGTGGTTGGAGAACTCCCAGTACACCAGGGGCGCGACGTTGAAGTAGCCCTTGTAGGGCAGGTCGAAGGCGAACTGCAGACCGGCGACGACGTCACGCTTGGCCGGCGCCGAAGAAGTTGTTCTCGGTGTTGGCGTCCATGCCGACTTCGAACGAGACGTTGCGCAGCGGCCCCATCGTGAAGGCCTTGGTGTTGAAGATCTCGTTGAAGCCGAAGGTCGAGCGGAACAGGCCGTAGATTTCGCGTGGCGCCGGCGCAGTCGGCCGCAGGCCGCCCGTGATGGTGATGCCGGGCGCTATGCAGGGCGAAGCGGGATCGTTATGACCCGACTTGAACAGCGAGATGGTGAAGAAGTTGGTGCCGTAGGCCCAGGCGTCGAAGTGGGTGAACGAATAGACCTGCTTGGCGGTCTTGCCGTTGACCGAGCCGTCCGGTTGACGGAGTACATGCCGGGATCGGCACCGTTCGAAGCATCCACGAGAAGGTCACCCGGTCGTCGATCACGAAGAAGAACGGCACGTCGGCGACCGGCTTTAGCGCCTTGACCGGCATGTCGGCGGCGCTGGCGATAGCCGGCCGGTGCGAGCGTGGCAAGTGACAGCGCCGCTGCTGCCAATGCTCTGCGAAGACTAGGACATCCCAATACCCCCAAGTTGACGACCAAATGATCGAGGCCCTTGGAACGCGACCCTTGCGCCGTTCGAGCAGACGTGAGAAGCCTCAACTTTCCCCACGGCTTGCCGCAAGTTTCATCAAGAACAATTGTGCGCATCAGCGTCTTGCGCGCGGCATCGATGGCCGTGGCATCAGCCGGACAGATCAGTCTTGACGGCAACCGCGACATTTCGGTTAGTGCCTGTTTTTATTAGGCTTTTGCGACAATCTGGCGCAGCGGCGAAGTAGCGCAGGTACGCGCAAGTTGCTGCGCTTCCGGCAGCTCGTACACAGCGACAATGATAACCTGCTCAACTTCGCAGTCAGCCGCTGACTGTGCAGTTTCGAATTGTTTCGATCGTTACAAATCTGCAACAGACGGCGCAGACCCTCCTTCGATGACCAGTCAGCGACGCTGCGATCGCCGCAGACGCTGCCATGCAGCGAGGCAATCGGAGATCGACAAGGTATACCGCCTGCCGAAGGGTTGGGCAAAGGCTGGCGCTTTTCCCTACTTACGCGCACGCCTAAACTAGCCCAATATTGAGGCATCCATTCCTCAGACGCGTGACAACGAATGCTCGATTCGACGCCTGCCGCGCTGCACGCCGGTGCCACGCCGCTGCTTCAGACGGTTGGCCTGACCAAGCGCTATGGCACGTTCCTCGCCAATGAGGCGATCGACATCGATATCTGGCCGCAGCAGATCCACGCGCTGCTCGGCGAGAACGGCGCGGGCAAATCGACGCTCGTCAAAACCATCTACGGATTGATCCAGCCGAGCGAAGGCGAAATGCGCTGGCAGGGCGAGAAGATGGTCCTCTCCGGACCGTCGGAAGCCCGCAGCCGCGGCATCGGCATGGTGTTCCAGCATTTCTCGCTGTTCGACAATCTTACCGTGGCCGAAAACGTGGCGCTCGGGCTCGACGGCAAGGAATCCTTCAAGGACATGTCGGCGCGTCTTGAGGAAGTATCCCGTGTTTACGGGCTTCCGCTCGATCCCAGGCGCGAGGTCTGGCAACTGTCCGTGGGCGAACGCCAGCGCATCGAGATCGTGCGCGCGCTGATGCAGAATCCGAAATTCCTGATCCTCGACGAGCCGACCGCGGTGCTGACGCCGCAGGAGGCCGACCAGCTCTTCATCGTGCTCGATCGCCTGAAGGCCGAGGGCCGCGCCATCCTCTACATCAGCCACAAGCTGGAAGAGGTGAAGCGGCTCTGCGACACCGCCACCATCCTGCGCGGCGGCAAGAAGGTCTCGACCTGCAATCCCAAGGCGGAGACCGCGGCCTCGCTGGCGCGCATGATGGTCGGCGGCGAGATCAGGCAAGTGAAGGCCGCCGCCAAGCCGGCAAACCACGGTGCCGCGGCTGGTCGTCAACGACCTCAGCCTCGAGCCCGACGATCCCCACGGCGTCCGGCTTCAGCACATCTCCTTCGAGCTCAAGGGTGGTGAAATCCTGGGCATCGCCGGCGTCGCCGGCAACGGCCAGGACGAGCTTTCGCCGCCCTGTCGGGCGAGCGGCTGGCGCAGGATCCCGGCACGGTCGTCATCGACGGGCAACGCCGCAGGGCACCTTTCGATCACCCAGCGGCGCAAGCTTGGCGCGGCCTTCGTTCCCGAAGAACGGCTCGGCCACGGCACCGCGCCGCGGATGAGGCTGTCCGAGAACGCGCTGCTGACCGGCCACGCCGCCAGCGGCATGGTGCAGCACGGCTTCGTCAACACCGCTGCGACCGCTGAAGACCGTCGACCGCGCCACCGAGACCTTCGACGTGCGCAAGGCCAAGCGCGATCCGGAAGCCGCCAGCCTCTCCGGCGGCAATCTGCAGAAATTCATCGTCGGCCGCGAAATCCTGCGCAACCCGGCCGTGCTGGTCGTCAGCCAGCCGACCTGGGGCGTCGACGCGGGCGCCGCCGCCGTGATCCGGCAGGCCCTGCTCGATCTCGCCGCCGGCGGCGCCGCCGTGCTGGTGACGAGCCAGGACCTCGACGAACTCGCCGAAATCACCGACCGCATCGCCGTGATGTTCCACGGCCATCTGTCGGAGCCGATGGCGACCGCGGATGCCAGCCGCGAGAAGCTCGGCCTGTTGATGGGCGGAAGCACGTCTGGAGCAGAAGGAAGCGGCGCATGCAGTTGGTGCTTGAAAAGCGCGCCGAGCGATCGAACACGATCGCGCTGGTTTCGCCGCTGATCGCGATCGGCCTGACGCTCGTGACCATGAGCATCCTGTTTGCGATCCTCGGCAAAAATCCGATCACCGCGCTCGGCGTCTACTTCATCGATCCCTTGACCGACAGCTATTCGCTGCAGGAGATCGCGGTGAAGGCGACGCCGCTGGTGATGATCGCGATCGGCCTGTCGCTCTGCTACCTCGCCAACGCCTGGAACATCGGCGCCGAAGGACAGTTCCTGATCGGCGCGGTCGCCGGAAGCTGGCTCGCGGTGAAGACGCAGAGGCACCGACGCCGGCCCCTGGGTCTTGCCGGCGATGCTGCTGCTCGGCGCCGCCGGCGGCGCGCTCTATGCCCTGATCCCGGCGATCTGCAAGGTCAGGTTCGGCGCCAGCGAAATCCTCACCAGCCTGATGCTGGTCTATGTCGCCGATCTCTTGCTCGACTATCTCGTGCGCGGTCCCTGGCGCGATCCGACAGGCTTCAACTTCCCGACCACTGCCGAGTTCGATCCGGTCGCGACCGTGCCGGTGCTGATCGAGGGCGGCCGGCTGCATCTCGGCGCCGTCATTGCGCTGGTGGTGGTCGCGGCCGGCGCCGGTGCTGCTCGGCAAGACCATCAAGGGCTTTGAAATCCGCGTCGTCGGCGCCGCGCCCGCGCGCCGCGCGCTTCGGCGGCTTCAACTCCAACCAGTTGATCCTGCTGACCTTCGCGATCTCGGGCGCGCTGGCGGGGCTGGCCGGGATCATCGAGGTCGCCGGTCCCGTCGGGCATCTGCAGCCGGGCATCTCGCCCGGCTACGGCTTCACCGCGATCATCGTCGCGCTTCCTGGGGCGGCTGAACCCGGTTGGAATATTAATTGCAGGACTTTTCCTCGCACTCACCTTCATCGGCGGCGAGCAGGCCCAGATCGCAATGAAAATCCCGCTGGACGTCACCAAGGTCTTCCAGGGCATTCTGCTGTTCTACGTGCTCGCCTGCGATTCCCTCATTCTGTACCGGTTCAAGCTCATTTTCGCGTCACCAAAGGTGTCCAGTGGAGCTCATTGAGGCCATCATCCTTGCGGTGCTGGCGGCCTCGACGCCGCTGCTGCTCGCCGCCACCGGCGAGCTGCGTGACCGAGCGCGCCGGCGTGCTCAACCTCGGCGTCGAGGGCATGATGATCGTGGGCGCGGCCTGCGGCTTCGGCGGCGCCTGGCTCACCGGCTCGATCATCATCGGCGCGCTGTGCGGCATCGTCGCCGGCATCGCTGCTGTCGCTGATCTTCGCGCTGATGACGCTGGGGCTTGCGGTCAACCAGGTCGCCACCGGCCTCGCGCTGACCATTCTCGGCATCGGCCTGTCCGGCCTGATCGGCGCCCGCTTCGTCGGCGAGAAGATCACGCCGGCGCCGCATCTCTATATTCCCGGCCTCACCGATATCCCGCTGGTCGGGCGCATCCTGTTCGGCGAGGACGCCTTCGTCTATCTCTCGCTGGCGCTGGTCGCCGGCGTCTGGTTCTTCCTCTACCGGACGCGGGCCGGACTGATCCTGCGGCGCGGCCGGCGACAATCACGTCTCCGCGCATGCGCTCGGCTATCCCGTGCTGCAGGATCCGGATGTTCGCGGTGATGTTCGGCGGCGCCTGCGCAGGCCTCGCCGGCGCCTATCTGCCGCTCGCCTATACGCCGTTCTTCATTCCGGGCATGACCGCCGGGCCGCGGATGGATCGCGCTGGCGCTGGTCGTGTTCGCGTCATGGCTGCCGGGGCGGCTGGTGATCGGCGCCTATCTGTTCGGCGCGGTGACGATCCTGCAGCTTCACGCGCAGGGCTGGGGCGTCGGCATCCCCTCGCAATTCATGTCGGCATTGCCTTATCTCGGCAACCGTCATCGTCCTGTGTCCTGATTTCGCGCGCACGCACCGGCGGCTCGACCGCGCCTGCGGCGCTCGGGACCGTGTTCGTGCCCGACCGATAAATCATGCCCGAAGCGCGCGCGACGGGGCGCCGCGCATCGGGAAGACTGTTCACCCGTCAGTAAAACGGAGAATGCCATGAGAAAAGATTCTCATCGCGGCGACCGCAGCGATGCTCGCTTGCCGGAGCAGGCCTGTTCGGCGCTTCCGCCGCCGACAAACTCAAGGTCGGATTCATCTATCTCGGCCCGGTCGGCGATCTCGGCTGGACCTATCAGCACGACCTCGGGCGCCTCGCGCATGGTCAAGGAATTCGGCGACAAGATCGAGACCACCTTCCTCGAGAACGTCAGCGAAGGCCCGGACGCCGAGCGCTCGATCGAGCAGCTGGCGCGCGCCGGCAACAAGCTGATCTTCACGACCTCGTTCGGCTACATGGAGCCGACGCTGAAGGTCGCGAAGAAATATCCCGAACGTGCATTTCGAGCACGCCACCGGCTACAAGCGCGACAAGAACATGTCGACCTATTCGGCGCGCTTCTACGAGGGCCGCTACATCCAGGGCATGATCGCCGCCAAGATGTCGAAGGCCGGCGTGCTCGGCTATATCGGCTCGTTCCCGATTCCCGAAGTCATCTCCGGCATCAACGCCACGATGCTCGGCGCGCAGACGATCAACCCCAACATCAAGGTCAAGATCATCTGGGTGAACACCTGGTTCGATCCCGGCAAGGAAGCCGACGCCGCCAAGGCGCTGCTCGACCAGGGCGCCGACGTGATCATGCAGCACACCGACTCGCCCGGCCGCGATGCAGATCGCCGCCGAGCGCGGCAAGCTGGCGTTCGGCCAGGATTCCGAAATGATCAAGTTCGGACCGAAGGCGCAGCTCACCTCGATCATGGACAACTGGGCGCCCTACTACATCGAGCGCGTCAAGGCCGAGCTCGACGGCACCTGGAAGTCGGAAGACGTCTGGGGCGGCCTGAAGAGCAAGATCGTCGTGATGGCGCCCTACACCAACATGCCCGACGACGTGAAGAAGCTGGCCGAAGAGACCGAAGCCGCGATCACCGAAGGCAAGCTGCATCCGTTCAAATGCCCGGTCGTCGGCCAGGACGGCAAGGAAGTCGAATGCAAGGGCGGCGACCCATCTCGACGACGGCCAGATCCTCGGCATGAACTTTTACGTCAAGGGCATCGACGACAAGATTCCCGGGAAGTAAGCCGACGTCCTATCGACGCGTCTCCTCGCCCTTCGCGGGGAGAGGTCGAGATTGACGGGCAGACCGCACTGCGGCAGGCTGCTCGCTAGCTCGCTCCAGCTACCCCGCCTGCATCGCGCGCGCGGCGGCGCTGTGGCGGCGGATCAGGTCGGCATACATCGAGGCCGGGGATCGCGCCATCCGACCACCGCCCAGTTGCCGCCGACCATCACGCGGTCGGCGCGATGCGCGCCGCACAGCACCAGCGCGGCCAAGGGATCGCCATGGCCGGAGAAGCGCAATTCGTCGAGCTTGAACAGCGCCGAGATCGGCGGCTTTGCCGACGGCGATCTCGCCGAGCTCGGGACGGCCGACGCAGGCCGCCGAGCCCCTGGTGGCCCAGCGCAGCGCGTCGCTTGTGGCTGACGCGGCCGACGCCGTAGCGCGCCCGCTGCAGCAGGAACGCGGCGCGCACCTCCTGCATCAGGTTGGATTCGTCGTTCGAGGCCGAGCCGTCGACGCCGAGCCCGATCGCGACGCCAGCCTCTTCCATCTCGCAGACCGGGCAGCAGCCCGACGCCAGGAGCTGGTTGCTGCAGGCGCAATGGCTGATGGCGGTCTTGGCCTTGCCAAGCCGCTTCATCTCGTCGGCATTGAAATGAGATGCCGTGCGCCAGCCAGGTCCGCGCATTGAGCCAGCCGCATTGTTCGAGATAATCGAGCGGCCGGCAGCCATGCATCTGCTCGCAGAATTTGTTCTCGTCCTCGGTCTCCGGCCAGATGGGTGTGCAGGCGGACGTCGAGCCTGTCGGCGAGCGCCGCGGTCGCGCCGCATCAGCGAGGTCGTCACCGAAAACGGCGAGCACGGCGCCAGCGCGATCTGCACCATCGCGTCCTCGCCGCGCTGGTGGTGTTTCGCCACCACGCGTTCGCTGTCGGCCAAGATCGTGTCCTCGTCCTGCACCACGCTGTCGGGCGGCAGGCCGCCGTCCGTCTGCGAAGCGGTTCATCGAGCCGCGCGTCAGCAGCACGCGGATGCCGAGCCGCCGGGCGACAGCGACCTCGATATCGACGGCGTCCTCAAGCCCGGCCGGAAGCACGTAGTGATGGTCGGTCGTGGTGGTGCAGCCCGACAGCAGCAATTCCGACATCGCCACGGTGACGCCAAGATGCAGCGATTCCGGCGTCAGCCGCGCCCAGACCGGATAAAGCGCCTGCAGCCACGGAAACAGTTCGCGATCGAGCGCCGCCGGCAGCGCCCGCGTCAGCGTCTGGTAGAAATGATGATGGGTGTTGATCAGCCCGGGCAGCGACCACGTGGGCGCCGGCGTCATAGACCGCGGCATCGGCGGTCGCCGGCTCCCGGCCGCGCGGCACCAGTTCGACGATCTTGCCGCCGCGGACCACGACGCCGCGTTCGGCGCCGTCGGCGAGAATGGCAAGCGGATCCTTGATCCAGATCGGCCTGCGTTTGGTCCATGATCCCACCTGTCCTTGCGAGAGGTCGCCGAAGCTTGACACACCTGCCTTGCAATGCAAAGACCATCCCAACGCGGTTACGGCAAGTTGGCGCTGGTCTTGCAAGACTTCATAGTCGGAGATGCATCTCGTTGAAAGCGTTGGCGTATCCATGGACCTGAACACCATTGCCGCGGTTGCTCATCCCGCGAACGCGGGCGCAACTGCCCGTTTGGACGGCAGGCGATGCTTGGCTCGCGGGCGGGACCTGGCTGTTCTCGGAACCGCAGGCCCATCTGACCCGGCTGATCGATCTCACCGACCTGAAATGGCCGGCGCTGACGATCGGCGAGACCGCACTTGACGATCGCCGCGACCTGCACGGTCAGCGCAGCTCGACGCGCTGGCCTGCCCGCCGGAATGGATCGCCGTCGCCCCTGATCAACCAGTGCTGCCGCGCGCTTCCTCGCCTCCTTCAAGATCTGGAAGACGGCGACCGTCGGCGGCAACATCTGCATGTCGCTGCCGGCCGGGCCGATGATCGCGCTG
>ERZ1370068.423-contig-10382_pt1 | contig 45149 bp, 62 predicted proteins | sample MGYA00561227_ERZ1370068 | MGnify/ENA primary metagenome ERZ1370068 (study PRJEB38410, sample SAMEA6850437) | metagenome | study: Metagenomic assessment of the ecological functions of the soil: analysis of the soil microbiota associated with the... | reverse complement strand
TGCCCTCGTTGTTTCATGTCGTCATCTAACTTCTAAAAGATCGTCAACAATGATTTATAGCTTACTATATTTCCAGGTGTTTACTTCAGTCTTCTTGAATCAGATGAAGAGTTTCATCACAAGCCAAAACTCTGATCCCCAGCTGGAACAGTTTTCTGGAGTTATATGTAAGAGGCTTATAGAACCGGTCCAGTTGTTTTAGACATCTCCATGAACTGAGAATGCTATAAGTGGTTTTAACTTAACATGACTAACTTCTTCCAAGCTTCCTGTAATTAGTCAAACAACCTTTTAGCTGCAGAAAACGCTTTTCACATATCCCAGCCAGAACTCTTAGAACCTTGACAAAGTGCAAAGTGCTGAAGAGGCAGAAGCTTCAGATCAAACTCCTAGACAGAGGTTTAGGTTCCTCCTCTCCTTCCTGAGACCTCTTCAGTACCTAGTCTGGCCCTTATGAGAATCCGCATAAACGCTGCTCACCCTTCCTCCGTGGTGATTTCTCCTGGATGCAAGAGTTTATTTTTATGCCTGAGTTTTGTTATAAGTGTCTGATGTTTTGTTGTAATTATTGTCCTCCCATTTATGCCTGGATACCACTTAGATACTGAGGTTTCAGTTTTTCATAAGCTTAAATAAAACAGATGAGGTCCTGGGATCACTGACAAATGAATACAGTTTTTGAGGCAGTTGAACCCCCACAGTCCTGACTTCAGCTTGAGATCCACATCAAAGCAGCCGGAAAGATCTTCCTGCTGGTTTATCATCTGGTGCTGGGAACCTTTTAAAAACACTCAGAGAGGTGGTGCTGGGTGATGCCATTTCTTCACTAAAAACCTTCCTGATCACTTCAGGTTGTTTTCAACAGATCACTGCAAATAAAAAGGCTCCACGATGCTCCCCCACCCATGAGATAAAACAAACATCTGAATTACTCAGAGTCCATTTTCAGTGCCCTTATGCTGGAAAAGCAGGTGGATCAGAGCTATTTTTCCCAGTTCTTAGCTTCCTTTTCTTCTTTTGTTTCAGTATAAAATAAAACTGTTTTAGAGTTTTGCTTGTAACTGGTTGGAAAATGCCATAAGAACTGTCTTACTGCTAAGATAAATACTTCTTCACATTTTTTAAACCCATAGTTTTTAGAGACTTCTAACCTTGCCAAAGGTTGACACGAGACTGGGGAACTTCAAACAGAGGTCTTCCAGAACTTAGACATCGCATGCCAATACTTTCAGAGACAATAATACTATTTCTTCATCTGAATAATCAGTTAAAGAGTTTAAGAATGCACTTCAACATAACTTCTTCCGTATAACAATTCAAGTTTATATTCGCTTTTGCGCGCGACAGTTCGCAATGATGATGGGCGGCGCACATCACCAAACAGGAGTATGGGTATCGGACGTCGGAGCTCAATGCTCCACGATCCGACTCGTGGTTGCCGATTGGGAACTGGTTTCGCGGAACGACATGAAGTCCTGGTCTTCCTTCATTGATATAAGCGCCAAAGATGGTAATACCGCCGGTGGTGCTGGCGTCGCACAAAGTTCCGAACCTTCATGATCAGACCGCCGTAGAAGCTTCGCCGTGCTGAATTTCGTGGTTAATGCGCGCATGCCCCATAGCTGGCGCAGCACAGGCCAGCTGGCTGGCGGTACGTCATCATCCGGTCCCGGAGAGTTCCCGCAGTCTGAGATCGATCCACCAACTGGCGATACCGCCGCACTGGCTGGACGGCTGGCTCAGTACCAGTGGCGCCGATGGCAGATCGCCGCCGAAAGTGACATCCTCTCTTTAAAATGGTGATGTTTTTATTGTAGAATGTAGAATTTATGATTTAAAAACTTCTTTTTTTTATTAGAATATATAATATATAAACAACGTTGATACCATCATCAAAACCCATCGATTTAGAAGAGGCTTTTTTATTTCCCGTGGTATATGGAACAGAGTTTCATGCTTAGATTTCACAGAATCGTAGTTCATAGAGGAGGCTAACACACAAACAGATCCTCATCCCGGGAACAACTCATCGTCCTTCAATAATAGAGATATTCTTCCACGCGGACGCTAGGGAAGGAAATACTGACGTTATGAATCATGAAGGCCGCATATAACCGTCACAATTTCTGCTTCACAATCATGAATAGTTTTTGCCAGTCCAATGACTCCGGTAAAACATCTCTTCTTTGACCAAGGATGCCCGAGGATGATAACTGATCGTGGCTGTTGTCCAGCAGATGGCAACAGTCCAGGCCGTATCGTTTCGTTACTTGACGGCCTGTTAACTTTTTCGTCCGCTGATAACTGGCTTGAGCGCCTCAACCACTTATAACTTCTCCATGCCTGGTAGGTCGCACGAACAGCTTCAATAGACGGTATTGAGGATCTTTCATGGAGCTTCGCCGCACGCCACAAGAAAACACACATACTTCATAACTTTTCTGAGGAACCAGCAGCTACTTATGTGATAATCTTCTTCTGCCACTTGAGGTGGACAGAGTTATGCAGGATGGGCAGCACTAAATATCCTTCATTTCATGGTTGGGTCTTCAGTCAAGATGTCATGAAACTTCAAGTTTATATATTTCTTTTCATAAACATTTTTTCTTAAAATATATTTTAACTATCCCCTAGTTCTTTTATTCTTTTATGGATATTATTTCCTAAAGGATAAGTGGGAGGTTTTTAACACATAGAAGGCTCCCCTGCTTCTTATCCATATCATAGAGAACCCATAGATCGTAACTTCATCAGTTAATTGCTAACATATTTCATGGACTGATAAGTTTTTAAGATGAAAAAGGGTTTTTATAATTATGACTTCCTTAAGAACAATGTAATGACACTTCCTCTTTTGAGATTTTGTTTCCTTCCTGCACAGGTATAAAGACTTATATGCCCAACTCAGACACATATGATTCTTATCCCATCTCATCACCCAGAAGAGAAATTTCCTTCATGTTTCTTTTTTCCTTTAAAGCCGAAAACTGATAGAAGACAAACACAGATCCCACAATCACCCACTTTTAACATTTATTTAATAATAATGCTAACCAATCAACTTTTAAATGCTACATACTTTTATAGGAGATTTTCCTGCAGAGTGATCTTCTAATAATTAATTTCTAAAATTTTACATGAGATTTTTCACAAACCTGGGTGGCAAGGAAGCAGCTAATAGAGGAACCTTGACTGGGTCCCTGGGGAGCAGCAAGGTTGATTTAGAAGAAGCAAAGAGAACCCAACCTTGCTTGGAACCTGCCATTCTCCTGTGGCCGTGCTTCGCGCGCAGTCCTGTGGTTATAGCGGGTGATCGACTTCACGTGGCAGATTTCGCCGCGTGGAGCAGAGAGCGGAGACTTTCGAACGCGCCGTGGTAGCGTGACTGTTTTCCAGGATGGCTTCTGCATCGCAGCGGCAGTGGCGTCAGGAGACTGGGGATATCGCCTCCGCCTTCGAGCAACGCCACGATCTGGACGCAGCAGCTGAGCCACCACAACGCCGCCTGACGCCGCTGGTGGGCTGAACATGTTAGTTTTTGTAGATTTAATATTGGTTTTTAAAAGGTCGCCGCAATGGATTCCTCGTAAAATGACGATATATGTGGAAAACAATTTCTATGGTAAGATCTTTTGCTTTTACGCGGTGGATGGCTGTTTGTGGTATATCAGACATACTTCGCTACGTGAAATCTGATCGTCTTCTCCTCCGCCGGCCAAAGGATGGAGAGTGGCTGGTCATAACAATCGCAAGATCGTTCATGGAGTGCCGTGGATCTTCGACGTGGCCTGACTGTTCCTTCTTTTTTCTCCTAAGCTGTAAAGTGACTTCCAAACACTTGGCATCCCCTGCTCCTTCCTTGACATGACTTCTGCTTGATACACAAGCAAATGCTTTTCAGACTATTTCTAATGAGTGACTGCGCCATGGCACCTCAAATTCAAGGATCAGCCGCCCTGAAAGAAGGCTTCTGTGGACCTCATACAGCTAATAATGCTTCGCTGATTTAACTAAGTAACTTATTTATAATTCTGGCTTTACTTTTCAGATGTGTCTTTTCTTCCCAGGTACTGAGCTGCTGCAGCCTAGTCTTCTAAATGGTCCTCCCGCCAATCAAAGGCTTCTACCGGGAGTTTAGATCCCGTGGTAAGGTGCATGGACGATCACGCTCTGCTCCCACTCGTAAGTCAATGTGGAGGATCACTCTACTTCACTTCAGATTTGTAGCCTTACCAGGCTTAAACAGACTGCTTTCTGGCTTCAGAGTTGATAGGACAGCACTCCAGCATATAACCAATTTATACTAATGTTTCTAATTTCCTGAGTACTTATAATATTTATTTACTTCCAAAAAGATACTGACGCTATGTTCTTCTTAATCGTGACCTTTATGCTTTTCAGTTCGAGAACTACTTATTGAAAACCCAGAGTTTCATGGCCGCAGATGACCAAAAGATTCTTAGCGCTCAGTGGAGCAGCTTCTAGCTGACCTCGAGATCTCATAACAGATCGCTGAAAAGCTCTAACGATCTAATCTTATAATGTTTCTAGATACTAATGATTTCTGTGGATCATCAGCTGGTTCTCAATACAAGCAGTTCTGCAAAGGATGTCAAACAGAAGAGTGTCGCAAAAACCCATAAGAAAATACTATTGTTTCAGGTAGGTTTGAACATCAACTTGAGATCTTCACATAACAATGTTTGAATAACCCAGGTTTCTTTTCCTTAAGAGCTGATTTATCCTTTTATTTATGGAGCTTACATCTTAGGACAACTTAAGAGTTTTCCAAACAAATTATAACACTTTCTTCCTTATATAACTTTTTTTTCAGAACTTTTTTGTATTACTAACTTTTAAGGCTTTCATAGTGCTTTTTTATAATGAATGATGTCTTATAATCAAAGAATCATAGAATTTGACATGCAAGCCTGTGTATTTTGTAAAAGAGAGATTTAAATACTGTTTTTATTATAACAGCTAGAAGGATCTTATCTCTTCCGCCCGGAGCTTATCTTGAACAGCTTCATTTCATAACAACGTTATTATCAGGTTGTTTTTCGGCATTCTATCGCTGTAAGGGAATATGGCTTCATAGTGGTTGTCAACTTGGTAAATAGGTTTTTTACAGATCGGGATGAATACAAAATGCACCAAATTAGAGAAGTATGGTCCTGAGTCACAACTGGAGAATCTGACAGTTTCTGATACTGGTAACCAGCGCATAGAAACCCTGAAATGAATCATGCTTGCCATGTGACTCCTGTATAAGTAGATCATGAACTATGTTCTGGTAACAACTCTACACCTTTCTGGTATAGAAGCCCTGTGGCAATACATCTAACTCAGATGCATCATTTTTTCCTTCAAAAGAATGATAAGTAGCTGCAGGCAGAACTCTTGCAGCTGATGAACACTTGATGTACAGATGAATCTTTTCAACACTCTTCCTTGCATGTCACAGATGCTGAAGAGCAGAGATACACTCATACCCATCCTGGTCAGCCAAAGGAGAACAGAACCAGCTGTCCCAAATACAAGATCCTTAAGGTTGGTGGGAACCTTTTGTGTAAAGTAAAATGCATATGAACTACGCTTATGGAACTTCCATCATCACCTGATAAAACTGGCGACGATTTTTGCAGGCTGATCTCTTAGATTATTCTCCTACTGGCCATACATCTCTGTTTTTTCAGCAAGCTCTTCAGTATTTGGAGACCTTCTATGACGTGATCGCCAGCTAGGAGGCAGAACATAACACCACATGGAAGATGGCGCAGGAAGATGAACCCATGAGCTCCGCAGCCAGCTTCAGATCTTAATTCTATATTTCCGTATGAAAGAAATAACCCAACGTACTTGCTGATCTGCTCCTTAATAATGACTAAGCATACTTCTGCTTAGGTGTCGATCCAATCAGATTTCTACTTATGGTCTTGAGATCAGATAATCACAGCAGCTGTAGTTCTTCTTGTTCTTCTGGCAACAGTTTTAGAGTTTGCATGGTATATAGAATAACCCACAAAGAGGAATGGTTTTCTGTTTCTCAGCACTGACTGGCTCCCAGGTCCCTCAGATCTTTTCTAGCAGATAGCTCCAGGTTTCTCTTATAATGCCATTTAGTGCCGTAGCCTATGCAGCTGTGGTATGCCACCCCATGCCCAAACGTGGCAGGTCAGTATGAGGCCGTGGGCCTGGCTACTGGGTGAGGCCTCCGTCAGAGATTTCCCGAGGTGACCGCGCCCCTGGCGCCCTCATGCGGCTGGCGGTACATGACGTTTATGCGGCAAGGTACGTTATGCCACTGAAGTGATCGCCGAACTTCGATTGATAGTCGCACCTGGTCGCGCCGACCGGCCCAGTGCGCCAGATCAGGCGTTGGCCTGCGCGAGCCTGCTCCGCTCATTACTGCGTCCAGGCTTTTATGCGCCAGTCATGCCCTGAGTTCGGCCGGTTGGCGCCGTTTCCGCCAGCTTCACGGTAAAGGTAACGCAAAGGCAGATATGCCGCCGCCGATAACTATAAAGCAATGCTATTTCTTTTAGAACCTTATACTTCTTCTGGGCAATAATGAAATCAGGTTATCTACCATGCTCCTCCCAATGCTAGAGGCTGGATTTCTTGAGCCCATCTTACAGCCCACATAGGTCCCAAATGTTTTTAGGGTTTCAACACATGACAACAGTTCAGGTAATATAAAGGCAACACAGAACAGCTTCTGACACAGGCAATATTGAGCAGAGTAGACAGAGCCCACTCCTTCCTTTTGCTGAATCATGTACTTTTCCTGGAATGGTGGATGGCTCCAAGAGGCTTCAATCAAACATTACTGAGAGATATCAGCATCCATGGAAGCCTTCTCTGGCTCCTGGAATCGATGCTACAAGAGATATAAGCAACTGAAACTTAGATGAAGAACCCAACATGGAAACTGAGCAACACTTCAGCTCCTGCTGTTTTGGGTGACGTACGAGGTAAAGAGTGGTCTTATGCGGTCACGTTTCTTGTCTCGAGTGGCGCAAACATGGCTCCTGATGGAAACTGAAGTCTCCGCGTGTTTGGTGCTCCCGACTGATCTCCTTCCAAAGGCTCCTTTGCCAGCCTGGGCTCGGGCGTAGCTCAAGCCCGGCTAGCGCACTTTTATGAGTGCCTCAAGCCGCCTGATTTTTCCCTTGTGCAGGGGAGGCATGCTTCATAACTTCAACAGAACGTTAGATCCGTGGCGAGTCAGCGCTTCGGCGGCGTCTGCGCGACTCTCCCGGTGAAGCGTCTCTGGCGAAGTCTTTTAACGTTCATGCTTACCCGTAGTTTCAAGTTAAATGAGGTTTTCCTGGTAAAATGCATTCGTTCATCTTTTCATGTTTATGATGATGCATGCTGGAACATCAACTTGAAGATCGTTATGGTATACTTATGATGTCGTCACAACAACACAAATGTTTTTTCATAATCCACTTCCGTGGCGAGAGAGAGTCAGATTATTATAAGAAATACGCCGCGGCGTCAGTGGCTAATGTCCATCCGGCCTCCCGCCCGCGACCAGGACGCCGCGCGACCAGGGCCAGGCGTAGCGATTTCTATGCGATGGGCTAGACACCACACCGTCTTCGATAGCGCTGAGCGCGATGAACACGCTTAGAGAAACGAATACAGCATCGCGCGATCGTTAGGTGGCGAAACAGGAGCAGTCACTCGCAACAGTGGTGCGCTAGAGTTTTTGGCGCGGTAACGGCACCTTGAAACCGCCGATATAACTTCGCCGTAATAACCTCTTGCTTTAACTTGTAAGGTCTTCGCTTAACTGTTTAGGTCTTATGCAGCATCTTCAACCAGAACAGAAATCCAATGACCTTCGTCTGAGACTTATCTTCAGAGACTGATGCGGCATAAGTCGTTCAGACAAATGCTTGAACAGAGCCTCTTGACGGCACAGTGATGGTGGACAGAGCAAAATTTCTTCTGCCGGAATGCAGCGTCATCAGTAGCAGGCGCATCGCTGGTAGAAAGATCCCGCAAATGCCCAGAGGCCAGTCACGCCGTAAGTCTTCTTGATAAGGCTTTTGGCCAAGCTGCCCCGTGAATGCGCTGAGGATTTGAATCTCCTGGTAGGAAGTATTTTTAATTTAATTTACTTCTTCCTTCTTCCAAAGCAAGGCTTCTGGATGCTTCATGCTTCTGATCGGTGATCTTCACCATATAGACACCAAATCAGGAACATCTTCATAGGAACAGAACTTCACCAAATGAGAACAGCATACTTGAACAGGAGAGATTCAAATTTTCACTGCTCACCAGTTAGATTGTTATCTGACAAAATGGCCATCTATTCTTAGTTTTTTCTGCTATAACACGTTTCCCATAAGGAAAGCAAGTTGGCAACAGTCTGATTTAACTCCCATGGCTAAAGGCAGACTATTTGAACATTTCTACATAACAGAGTTATTCATAAAGCTTTTACCATAATTCTTATGCCTGCAAAATAAATTTATTAGAAAGAAAAATAGCATGCCACACACACTTGAGCACCACTTGAGAGTGAAAGATCTCACTTGATTCTCAACCAGCTTGATCAACACCGCCACTTCTCCAGCTAACCCGGTCTCTTCCGCTTCCATGATCGCTCTGGGACCAGCAACGCACAGTAGCTTCGTCACATGGTGTCACTTCTTCTTCTGATCAAATATGATCGTCCGAACCAGGCGGAAAGCACGGGCCCGCCAGCTGGCGTGACGGGCCGACCAGGTCCCGGCCAGCTTGCCGCGCTTTGTTTTCGACGCGTGATTTAACGTGTCGCCGGTCACTTCATGTACGCTTTGCCGGGACGCGGTGTCGTGCCGATGGTAACGCCACCATGGGATCACGTCCAACTTTTTTAGAGATTTTTGATAAACAGCAATGAGGCGGTAATTTCGCCACTTGATCGAAACCTTAATTGTTCAGCTTTTGAGCAAGTGGCAACTCTTTGTCAGTGGTTGATGGAGGTGATTTATGATTTCTCCGCTGGCATCCCATGTCTTTATATGCTTAAATCTCCTTCTGGTCGACAAACTAATGGTAACCTTACTAAACTTCCTCAGGATTTGGGTAATAAAAAAACTGTCATGAAACATCTCACCACATAGATCATGCCCATGAACTCCTTCAACATGCCGCCTTATAAAAATATCAACCCCTAAAATTAGTAGCAATACTCCTTGATGGCACAGTGCTGGGAACCTTCCTAAGGCTAAGCAACAGGAATGAGAAATGCCAGGCACCTGCCTCCCGATCGCCTTCCTTCCGTTTTATAGGCAACAAACAGGATTTAGTGCTAGAACTTGGCACAGGAACAGTAAGAACTTTTATGATGCTTGGCGGTGTCCGTCGCTGATGGAGGATGTCCAGCGAAGTCTTTTGTTCCACTCAAAGTATAATGCTGTGTTTCTAACTTTTAATATATGAACAACTGGTGGAACAGGTTTATTTCACATATTTAGTTTAGATAGGATCTCGTGCTCTTTTAACTAAGTTGTTTTACAAAGAGGAACATACTTCTTCACAAGTTTTCCTTCCAAGAGGACCTTCCCAATAGATGATTTCAACACACTGATAAAAGAACGCTTTTTTATATAACCCTGCAACACACTTTTGGGGCTAAATGTAACTTAATCTTCACTCCTTCTGTAATGGACTGCTTAATGGCTCCTTTCAAATAGACATACACAGACTTCCAAATGGATAGGCTTTCTTACACTGAGTTAGAGAATTCTTCCAGAACACTAATCACTTTTTTGCCAGATAGTAACTCACTGAAGTCCCCACTCCCAGAAAGAACACAGAATAACAAAGGCTACAAACATCACGACAGAGAGACATAGAATATAAACCAAAGCCCTGACAAACAGATCTCCCCTGATCTGCAAATCATGGTAACACAGAAACTTCTTATAACAAAAGGAGTATAACAAAATATTAAAAATGTTTCTAAGATCTTTTACTTAACTGAGATTTTCAGAGCTTCCTTTTTTGCTCCATAAAGTGCTTCTTCTTGTCCCACAGAGATTTCATCATATACAGGTTCATCCTTTTTTTTGTGAAATGATATGGATAATAACCAGTAATGGCTTCCTCTCTCTCCTTCCTCCTCTCCCTCCCTCTCCTCCTCCTCCTCTCCTCCTCTCCTACAATGGTTTCTGGTATCTTTTTTTTTTTTGATACTGATACAAAAATGCTATGCTGAAGAGAACTGAAAGTTTTTTTTCTGGAGTGGTGGGAACCAGAAACAAGAGTAATCAAACAGTGGTAGGAATAAAACTTCTTCTGTACTTGAATTCTTCACAACATGAGCTGGGATGAAATGCCCAGTGCAAAAAGACATTCACATCTTTTCAAGAATGACGCGTAACGCGCGTATCTTTTCCTCTCGTTTCAACTGGCGCAATGCATTTCATTATAACCCAGGGAACCAGGAAATTCGGCCACGTCCGGTTGACCAGCCCAAGGGCGTCCTTCGGCTCGATCGCGACGAGGTGAAACGCCGACATAATTCTAACACGCTTATCTGATCTTATCACCGAGTTCGCAGCGTTTTTGTCGCTTTCGTCCTCTTCTACCGATTAAGAACGCGATGATCGTGGCGGTGAAGCCCTCTCCCCGCGTTTCGCGGCTCGCTGGTCATCCTTCCCGGCTGATCCGGTCAGCGATCGGTGACGATCCGCACTGGTGCGACGCATCTGGGACCGGCGCCCCGGCGTATGTCGATGCTCGCCGAGACGGACACGTCAATAAGCCATGCCATTATGTCCAGTGAATGATCCGTGTTGACGCGTTTGGTGGCTCGGCCAGAGGTGGAGTTCGTCGAGTCTCCAGCGGGGTCTTCTCGGCGCTGATCGGCGAGTCGTGCTGGCCGACTGGGAGGGCGGGCTCGTGCCGATGGCGAATCAACCTCGCTTACGGGCTGGAAGAAGCCAAGTCTCGTGCGGCGGACGTGTCCGAGAACTGCTTTTCGGAATCAGATCGTCCTTGACGGCTCAGATTTCTGGTGAATCGATCCCAGCGGGTCAGACTTATGTCGGTAGCTTGTCACCGAACCTGGGCCTGGGGTTGCATGGATACCCTGGAAGCCCTGAGTGATTGGCGCAGAAGGATCCTGGTTTTACTCGGCTTCGGCTCTGTTCGACCGTGGACTGATGCGTGCCGGACCGACCGTCATTACTTACTTTGAACGGCCGCGGGCGATCGATGGCTGAACGGGCGTAACGTGGCCGGAAGAGTATAAACCTTCCTCTTACCCTGAATGAGGCTCGAGGACGTGTCTGCGCTAATTTCGCCAGGACGCCTGCGTCGTCCTGGTGCCGTGACGCGGACCAGCGGCAGAGGCGTTGGTTTCAAAAACATGGTCGTCGCGGGTGGACTCTTGGCAGTCTCGCCGGACGATATTATGGGTCATGTCTTCCCTATGGAGTAAGTTCTGATATTTTTAATTCGTGCCGCGTGTTCTTCCTCCTGGACCAGCCACTTGCCTGGCGGGGACCGGTAGCAGAGCCCGACCTGGGCTCGGCGCTCCGCTGCCAGCCGCCGTGTCTCGTGCTCCTCCGCCTCGAGTCCCAGCTTGATGAGCGACTGGTGTCGCACGTTATCTTGTTTTTTAGATCCAGTGGAGATTTCGTGGAAGTTATAGGAGCTTCCTCTCGCTTCTTCCTACGCTTGACTTCCACAAATGATCATTTCTCCCAAATAATAGATGGAGACGCGCCCGCAGGTAAGAAGGGCAGATTTAAGGCTTCCCTGGTACAATAGTTCGCGCTTCTTAATCAACTTGAATTCGCGTTTCATATGGTGGAAGCAAAGATCTTTATGGTTCTTTTCATCGTCAAACGCTGGTGGTGTGAGGCAAACAGACTGATCATAGATCGCGCGCTCCTCGGTAAAATAAGGCACTGAACGCTGCTAAAAACACACCGGAAGATAATTATTCGATCTTCCCAGTGGCCGATCACGACTTCTGGCTTCTTCATGTTCGAGCATAAGTGATCTGGCATCGAAAAAGCGCCGCCAGCTGGCCGCACCGGGTGTCCTATCATCATATTCTTAATTTCGCCAACTGATCGCCAGTAGTCAGCAAGATCAGGCTTCTGCTTTTCAAGTGCCTACTCCTTGGCTGACCAGAACTTGTAGTTAGTTTTTCTGACGCGTTGCAGGATTAACTTCCAGAGATGTCGTTTGAAAACAACACCATTTCGGCAGCTGATGTTTTTTTCTACTATCTGAAAAAGATTTGGATAGTGGCTAGCTCCTTGCAATGTCCCAGAATCACCCTCTGCCGGGCAGCTTGAGACAGTCCCTTGCATGATGGCTCCAATGGCCAGCTTCTGACGGCCCTGGATTGCAGAGATCAGCCTGGCTCTGGGCGCCGCAGCCGTGATGATCATTTTTCCGCCGTGTCCAAATGGACGTTTCAAAGCCAAGACCGTATAACTTTTTGACGCGTTTTTATTATCGTGCTGGAGCACCGCAGTTTTTCGCGCGACTCGTGGCCAAATAATGCGGCCTCAGATGGCAAATGACTTTGGGATCGCCGCGACCGCGCGCGGTGCGTAACTTTTATCGAACACAGCGTTAATTCGCGCCTTCTTGATAGTAATCGCGCGATATGGCGCACTTCTTATCCCAGAACACCAGTTATAACATCCGAGTAAACATAATCATGTATAGTTGCTTCTGAATATAAAGGCTTTTGACTGCCTGCCAGAGGAGCTGTACTAGATCACATAAGCAGCGATCTTATAAACTGGAGATCTAAGTGGAGTTTCACTACAATGACTTCCAGCTGAATTTCATGCAGGTATAGCCTTATGAGGAAACCAGCATTTCCCAATGCTGATGATCACACACCTCAGCTGAGCATCCTTAACTTTTCTGAGGAGTTTCCCATATATATTTAAGCCTGTAGAAAGTGGATGGTCTTTAGCTGATCCGCTGCCGCCGCTTAGTTTCCAACTGGTGCTCGTGGTCAGTCCCGCCAATCGGAGACCAGCTAACTTTACCGCATTTGATAAGCGCCCATGGACAAAGCGGTGATCGGTTATCGCGTCAACTTGCGCCAGTGGCGGCAAACAAGTCGACGAGGTCGCGCCAGTTAGTTCTGATGCCCACATAGAGTGGATCGCGAACGCCAGCGCTGGATAACTTCCCAGAAGAACATAACATGGGACTTCGAGAATCCAATCTCCGTTAAACAATTTCATTCTTCTTCTTGAAACGTTTCATCGCCAACGCTACGTTGGGGATGAATCTGATCGATCCGCTAAAACATGCCGGTGTGTAAGTGAGCGCTGCATGATCCTTCGCAGATGGCAAGAACTGGTTAGTCGCGCGCGCGCCAACCTGAAAGCTTCTCCCACGTCAGCGCTTTTATCGCCCCGGTACAGAGAGACAGAGAACACGCCAGCGCTTCTCCGCGCCATCATGATCGAGACTGGTAAGGCAAAGCAGTAAGTTCTTCATTAGGTAACTTCTGCAACTTTTTTAGGTTCAGCTTGATACTTCTTTTGTTACACTTGATATCTAACAGTCAACATGGAAAGAAGCGCTTCTTGCCTCCCATTTCTGATTGAATAACCAGAGTGCTTAATCATGCCACACTTGTTTCCATCTTGAAAGCATGGATGGTTGTTCTTCACAGCTGAAACATCAGCCAAACTTTTGCAACAACCAAACATTGCAAAATATAGAACTTATGTTGAATCACTTTTTTGATCTTCAACCTTCTTCAGGTAAGAAGAAGAATTAAGCTCAAGCATAAAGAAGACATACAGCACTACTACTGGTGCCTTCAACTCCGCCATAATTTGTTATAGCCCTTCTTCCCATGGAGAACAAGACACAGGCTGAGGCAGCATATGCGCCCCAGCTCACCACTGATCAGTAACTTCAGAAATGTAATCAGTGCCACAAGGAATCATCCTGAACTTCACGCAGAACTCTCCAGGAACCTTCACCATAACTTGCCGCTCTTCCTGAATGACTTCTTCAACCCGCAGATCGCAGCAGCGCTGGGTCTTCTCTCCTTCGCAGTGTTGCCGGCAATAAGAGGCGACCAACCAGGGGGCAGATCGCCCAGCCGTGAAGCCGATCCATCTCCGGTTGTCATAGCTGGCGCGGGAACAGCTTGCCGATCCGCAGCGGCGAGATCAAAGACAGCATCGCCAAAGTATCAAAGTAATAACAGTGAGTTTTTAATGCTTTCTGATTTGTGCAAGTCACAGTGATCATGCCCATACAATAAGTGCATGATAGAAGAACTGATACTCACTTTGATGAAGATGCTACAACAATTTTACAGAGTACTTCTGGGCTCAAAGCTTCATAACTATGATGCGGAAGTGGACCGATACTTAGACAACATCCAGAGATCAAAGACGTCATAACGACATGAACCCATGGAAAAGATGTTTCTTCATATGCGTTTTCTTAACAGATCACCATCGAGAGTTTCCGTGCACGGATCTTCGCCGCGGCTGGAAAAGATGGCCAGCGTGGTCATCATCCTCGGTGGCAGGACGCCACCGCCGCCGTAAGCCGCGCAAAGTAAAGTCACTTATCGCACGGGGCCTGGTCCAGCGATGGCCTTGGAAGCGCTGGAAGCCGCGACCCCGCGTCGCGCCTGGCCTTCAAGGATGTCCCGCTAAGTCCTTAGTTTCGTGGTCAAAGATTGCTGTGGAAGCAAGCGCCAGAGATCGTGCTTTTTTTCGCATCGCAATCTGGGCATAGGCCACATGTGCACCCAGATGGTCACCATGCAGCTTGGGAGTGCTTCTTAGCACAGAGAGAGGAGCGCCTCTCCGGGACGCCCCCTCCTCGCAGCCAGTGGCTAAGGGCGCTCCCGTGAGCCCAGACCCTGCTCGCTGAGAGTTTCACTTGCTCCAGGCAGAGTCCCCTTGACTCTTCTGTCTGCCAACCCAAATGCTTCCTTTTTTATATTGTAATTCTGAGAGATAGAAGGCAATGGTTTTTATATATGCAACTTGTACCAATCAGCCTTCTCTATAAGTTTTGGATTCATGAGGTCGTGTGTAGTCGGCAACAGCCACGCCAGCCTGGGAGACGCACGGCAGTCATCGAGAGGAGGTCGCAGTGGCAGTGAATGGCTGTTATATTCTCGATCAGGACATGCACTGCACTCGTTCGTGAGTTAAGTATGTTCACCTTTATTTCAACGGTATGATCGCGCCGCTGGAACATCGCCTGGGGACGCGGTGTCGTTTCCGCGAGTATGATCGAGGCCAGCGCGGCTCCCGCCTGCGGGTCTTCTCGCTCGCTGCTCGACGGGTCTCTGCACTATCTCCAGCAGCGATCGTGGCCGCTCTATTCCCCGGCGACGGAGACGCGACTTTCACATCCAGCGCCTCAAGGTCAGACTACCGCCGTGACGTGATCATCCTTTCACGCAGAAAAACCTCGCCGCCGAGCATCGCCCTGGGTTGTGTTGAGCTTGATGGCGCGCGCACCGTCTGGATCGGCGTGGACGGCCAGACGTGGAGTTTCGGACTGCGCGCGAGGTGGTCGTGCAGCCCTCCTCGGCCACGACGGCCTTTGCCGAGAACACCTCAGAGCTGCCGGAGGCGCGGGCGTGCTCCCCGAGGCGCGGCGCTCCTGCGCTTTTTACTGACGATTCCCGGGAGCTGGTCGGCTACAAATGGGCGGCGCGGCTGACGATCAGGAGCGCCTGGTGGCACCAGATGTTGAAGTTCTGGAGCATATCATTATCTGGTGCCGACGCCGCGCGTCCTGGATGGTGGATGCCGATCGGGTACACGGCGCGCCTCCGCCAGGTGACGGCGGTGATATGACGCCGCGCTTCGCGCCGGCAAAGCGCTGGCGGCGGACTCCACGCGGGCGCTCGCACAGCTACCCGGCACCGGTGACGCGCCGCGATTTGATCTGAAGGCGGCGGCTGGCAGCCGATACATCACGCCGCCATCTGGCGACTACGCGCGGCCTGGGTGGAAAAGGATTCATCGACCGACGCGCCCGACCGGCGGGGTTCTTTTCGCCGATATTTCAGCCGGCTCTGCTGCGGACTGTCGAACGCCGCCGCGCCAGCGAGCCGCCAGACCGCCGCGCAGCGGCAGATCACCGCTCGGCCGGCCCGACCCGGCCGCATCGCGCCAGGCGCCCAGCGCCGATCTCGTCCTCAGCCAGGCCGGGAATCCTCCCGCCACCTGCAGGCCGACGCCCGGGCGGTGCGGGCTACGTCGTCGCAGCGGGGCCGGGCGCTCGAAAGCCCGACATCGTTCTCCCCTTCGTCTCCTCGAACTCCGCGCCGGGGCATTGAGGGCCGGACGACGTGCGTCGCAGCAAGTTGCCGCCCTGCTTCTCGTTTCGGTCGGCCGCCGCGCCGCTGAGCGAGCCCAGCCTCGGCGCGGGGAATCGTCATCGGCGTCGCGGCGCCGATCGACGGGGAATCTGGCGCACATCGGCCGAGAGCTCGTGGAGGGCGCCCAGCTGGCCGCGGACGAAATCAACGCCCGCGGTGGGATCGGGGCAGCCGGCGCGTCGCCATCCGGGTCGAGGACGACCAGGCGCGATCCGAAGCTCGCCGAGTCCGTCGCCCGGAAGCTTGCCGCCGACGACACGGTCCTGGCCGTCCTCGGCCATTACTCGACCTCAGCCTCCTGGCGGCCATGCCGTCTACACGAAGGCGCGGCTCGCCACCGATCACGCCGCCGGCCGCCGGCCCGGATCTCACGAAGCGCGGCGGCAAGTACCTGTTCCGGATGGTGTCGCCGAGCTCCGTCTACGCCCGGAACCTCGCCCGGTACAGCAGTCCACGACGCTCGGGCAAGAAGGACGTCGCCGTGGTCTACGGAAAGAGCGACTGGGGGCGTCCCGGCGAAGGATCGCTCTCGTCAAGGAGCTGAGACGCTCGGCGCGAGGGTCGTCCGCCCTGCAGGCCGTGACGGAAGGGGACACCGACTTCAGAGAGGCGCAGCTCAAGAAGATCAAGGCGGCCTCGCCCCGACGCCCTCGCCATCCTCACCTACTACACGACCGGCGCCCTCGTGGCGCTCCAGGCGCGGAGTATCGAGATCACGGCTACCCTGGTCGGCACGGACGCCCTTCACGACGACAAGTTCGTCGAGGTGGCCGGACGGGACCACGCCGAGGGCGTCACCGTGAACACCGAGTTCAGCGCCGACGACTCCGGCGCTGGCCTTGTCCAGAGCTTCGTCGCCGCTATCAGAAGCCCACCCACAAGAGAAGCTCCGGGTCGTACCACGCGCTCGCGTACGACGCGATGCGCGTGATGCTGGATGCGATCGAGAGGGCCGGCGCTGCCGCGACGCCATCCGCGATGCCATCGACCGCCACCATGCGTCGTTCGCCGGCGTCACCGGCACGTTCTCGTTCAACGAGCGGCGCGAGGCGTGAGGCGACGGACCAGGCGTATGTCGTGGTGAAGGACGGCGATGGACTTCATCGGGCGGCACTGAGGTACTGGACCCGGGGGACCCGTCGGTGCCGGCCGCCAGTCACCGGCCCCCGTGCCCGACAGTCCTCCGCCCCGCCGTTTCGGCTACTACGAGCGGCTGACCCGCGCCCAGCAGCGCATCTATCGGCAGAGCGACGCGGTCACGAGCCCGACTCCCCGGCGCAGCGGCTCCCACGTCCACGTGGCGGCGCTGGACGCGACGCTCATGTCCGAGGATCGTCCTGCCGGTCCAGGTCGCGCGTCGCAGATCCTCTTCACCGAACTCACCCGGGCGTTCGGCATCGGCCCCTCGCCGCGTCGAGGTGCTCGGCGGCCCGCCCGCACGGCCACTGGGGCGAGCTCCAGTGGCCTCTACACGACCGACCGGCGCCTGCCGCGCGTCCAGCTCTGGATGCGAACGGCGCGCCAGCGGCGTGTGGTCGCGTTCCGACGTATCTCCGGCATACGCTCCTCCACGAGTCTCGGCCACCACGTCGACTACCGCCACCTGCGGCTCGCCGACTCCCTTCACACCCAGGGGCTTCTACCAGCGCGGAGTCGAGCCTCTTTCATCAGCTGGTGCTGGAGGCGCGCGGCGACCATCGCCCGCCCGATACGGAATCGACGACGGGCCCCGCCCCCTAGGCACGACGCCGCGACGGCCACCCACTGCTCATGGACCGGCGTCTTCGCACGATCATGTGACTGGCGCGTAGCATGGGCTCGTCCGGCGCGGCCGGATGCGAACGGAGGATCGCCATGAAGCACGCCGGGTGGGCGCGACTGACCAGGCTTCGCCAGTGACGCTCGCGGTGCTCCTGCTGCTGACCGGCGTCCCCAGGCCGGCGGAGGCCTCCGAGGGCCTCGGCAAGATCGAGCAGGTCGTCGTCATCTACCTCGAGAACCGGAGCTTCGATCACACTCTTCGGGCTCGTTCCCGGGAGGCCAACGGTCTCGCCAACGCCGGCGACGGCGTGCGATCCAGGATCGACGACGAACGGGGCAGCCCCCATACGTTCCTCCCGGCTCCTCGACCTGCGCCCCAGCCACCTTCTCTGCGCGATCATCGAGCGCCTCCCGAACGGCCCACTTTCCATCGACCGCTTCTCACCGATTGGATCAGCAGCTGCGGCAGCCTCATCCACGCCTACTACCAGCAGCAGGCCCAGATCAACGGCGGCAAGATGAACCGGTTCGCCCTCGTGTCGCGACGCCAAGCGGCTACACCATGGGCTACTGGGGCGCCTCGCGACTCATGCTCTGGGACTACGCGAAACGGCTACACGGTCGCCGACAACTTCTTTCACGCCGCGCGTTCGGCGGCTCCTTCCTCAACCATTTTCTGGCTCGGTCTGCGCGTGCACGCCGGTACATCCGAACGCGCCCGCGGATCGTCGCCAGGGTCGCACAGCGCGGGCGCATGCTGTCTCGCGGACGGCGCCGTCACCCCCGATGGCTTCGCCGTCAACACGCTGTTCGACCGCGCGGCCCGCACGATCCGCATCTCTCCCTGTCCTCTCCTGCTGCCGGTCCAGCAACATGCCGACGATCGGCGACCGACCGACCGAGAAGGGCATCGAGTGGGCCTGGTACTCCGGAGGCTGGAACGAGGCGGAGGCCGGGCACGGTCCAGAGGCGGGCACCTTCAGCTACCACCACCAGCCGTTCGCGTTCTTCGCCCGGTTTCAGAAAGGGGACCCCCGACCGGGCGAAGCACCTCGCGGACCTGGAGGATCTCCTCGTCGACATCGACCGCGGCACGCTGCCGGCGGTCACCTTCCTGCAAGCCGCGACGCGGCATCAACCAGCACCCGAGCGCGAGCGACGTCGCCTCCAGCGACCGGCACGCGGGCGAGCTCCTGCAGCGCCTCGAAAAGAGCCCGCAGTGGTCGAAGATGCTGGTCATCGTCACGTACGACGAGAACGGCGGTTCTGGGACCACGTCGCGCCGCCGGCGCGCGACCGATGGGGACCCGGCGTGCGGGACCGACGATCCTCGTGTCCTCCCTTCGCCAAGCGCGGGTTCGTGGATCATACTGGCGTACGACACGACGTCGATCCTCCGGCTCATCGAGACGGCGAGCTTCGACCTCGGCGCCGCTCACCGACGCCGACGCCAAGGCCGACCCGCTGCTGAACGCGCTCCAGTTCTGAGAGGCCCGGAAGCTCCTCGCTCTCGTCGGCTACGCGCCCGGTCGGGCCGACGGGAACGCGGGGAGCGGTCAGCGGCCTGCAGAGCAGGTAAGTAGCGGCGGTTCATCGGCAGGTCGTCGTCGGAGATCAGGCGGCAGGTCGACCGTCGATCCGGATCTCCCGCCGTGCCAGGTCGATCTCGATCCGGGGATTCGCCTGGTTGTAGAGCATGTGGCGCTTGGCGACCCGCCGCGTCTCCGACGACCGGGACGGCGCGCCGCCGCGTCCCGACCCGCCGGCGGAAGCCGCCGGCCGCGGCGGCGGCCGACACGAAGTCGATGCTGAGGCTCGCGGCCGCCAGACCGCTCCCTCCCCAGTGCGCCGCGTAGACCTGTGGCTCGGTCTGCGAGACGGAGGCGTTGCCCTCGCCGAGGGCGCCCCAGGCCGGGATAGCCGCCCTTGATCACGAGCCTCCGGCTTCACCCCGAAGAACTCGGGGCGCCAGAGCACGATGTCGGCGCTCTTCCCGGGCTCGAGCGAGCCCACCCACCGGTCCGACGCCGTGGGCACGGCGCGGGGTTGATCGTGTACTTGGCGAGGTACTGCAGGATCCGCGGGTTGTCGTGCGCCGGCTGCTCGCCTCGCATCCGCTTCATCTGGTGGGCGAGCTGCCAGGTCCGCCGGATGACCTCGCCGATCCGCCCCATCCCCTGGGAGTCCGAGTTGATGATGCTGATCGCGCCCAGCTCGTGGAGGACGCTCTCGGCGCGCATCGTGGAGTCGCGGATGCGGTCGGCGATCATGGCGCGGTCGCTCGGGACCCGCGGGTTCATCCGTGCACCGACCACATCATCGCGTGGTGCTCGGCCGACGACGTTCCGCGCCGTAGGGAATCGTCGGGGTCGTGGACGAGCCCGATGACGTGGCCGACGCCGGCGATCGCCAGGATGTCGGGCGAGTGCCCGCCGCCGATGCCCTCGACATGGTAGGCGTGGATGCTGCGCCCGGCCGATGGCCGCGACGGTCTCTCCCGAGCTCGCACGACTCGTTCAGGCCGTCGGTGTGCATCGCGATCTGGATGTCGTGGGCGTCGGCCACGGTGAGCGCCGCGTCGACGATGCCTCGGGTACCCGCGTAGTCCTCGTGGACCTTGAGCCCGCAGGCGCCCGACTCGATCTGGCGCTCGAGCGGAGCTGCCGGTGTAGCTGGCCGCGCGCCCGAGGATGCCCAGGTTCACCGGGACGCCCTCGAATGCGCGGAACATGTGCTCGAGGTTGAAGGCGGTTCTCGTTGAGCCCGCCGGTGATCAGCGTGGTCATGCCGGCGGCCAGCGCAACCGGGATCGAGGCGCGGCGTGACCAGGTGGACGTGGGTGTCGATGCCGCCGGGCGTGGCGATGTAGCCCTGGCCGTAGACCGGCGCGGTGTTGGAGCCGATGAGGCAGGTCCGGGTTGTCGACGACGTCCGGGTTCCCGGCTCGCCCCACGCCGACGATCATCCCGTCCTTCACGCCGATGTTCGCCTTGAACACGCCGAGGACGGGGTCGATCACGATCACGTTGGTGACGATGAGGTCGAGCTCGCTCGCGGCCGGCAGCTCCGCGCTGGTCATGATGCCGGTGCGCGGAGTCTTCGCCCAGCCGCGCAGCACCTCGTCCCCGTAGCTCGACTCGTCGCGCTCGATCCGCGCCAGGAGGTCCGTGTCTCCGAGCCGGACGCGGTCGCCCGTCGTGGGCCGTAGCGCGCGAGTACTCCGGGCCGGACTCAGCTCACCGGCCACGAGGCTCCTCCTCCGGCTCCGGTCGTCCCGGTGCCCGTACCCGGCCACCCGCACCCGCGCGAGGCCCTCGGCCAGCCGCTCCGGCGTGGCGGGCCCGTCGGTCAGCCGGTTGAAGCCGCGCACCACCCGTCGCCGTCCGTAGCGCCACGAGCCGCACGGTCCGGCGTCTCGCCGGGGCGCCAGCGCACCGAATCGCCCGCGGGGCACGTCGAGGTGCATGCCCCAGGCGCGAGCGCGCGGATCGAACACGCAGGCGCCGGTTGACCTCGAAGAACGGGAAGTGCGAGCTGATGAAGATGGTGTGGTCCGAGGCGTTGGTCACCGTCACCTCGGCCGTGGGCCGGCCGGCGTGGAGCGTGATCGCGCCCTCAGCGAACAGGATCTCGCCTGGCTTCACGCCGATCCCCTTCGTCCGCGCGGTCCGATGGGCCGCTCCACGTGGAGGACCCGGGTGCCGTCGCCGAACAGGCACTCGAGCTTCACCGTCCCGACGAGGTCGGCCACGCCGTCCAGCACGTCGTCCTCGGTGAGGACGCTCGCGCGCCGTCGCCACCACATCCTCGTAGGAGGCGCCGCCGCGGGCGGCCTCGTGCATCTCGTCGCAAATGAGCGCCAGCGCCTCCGGGTACGTGAGCCGCCAGCCCTTCGCCCGCCGGCGGCGGGGCCAGCTCGGCGGCCGTGAAGATCGTCAGGCGATCCATCTCGGTCGGCGTCAGGCGCATCGCGACCCCTAGCCGAGCCGGGCTCCGAGCTTCAAGAGCTTTCGCCGATCGTCGCGGACGCCTTGAGCCCCGATCCGGTCAGCACGAGCACGGTCGTCTCGTCGGGCCGGATGGCGCCGCTCGCGAGGAGATCGGCTCGAGTCCGGCGGCCGTCGCCGCGGCACGTCGGCTCCACGTAGAGCCGCGCTGCGCGCGAGCGCACGAGCGCCTCGACGATCTCCGCCTCATCAACCGCCACCACGGCGCCCCCGCTCTGGCGCACGGCGCGCAGCACCTCGGCGACGCCGTGTGGGCTTAGCCGAGGCGATGCCCTCGGCGATCGTCGGCGTGATCGCGGTGGGCACGAGGCGCTCGACGCCCGCGCGGAAGGCCGCGCGCGTAGGGCGCGCAGTTCGCCGCCTGGACGCCGAAGAGCCGCGGTCGCGCTGCTCGATCTCGCCCCGCCGGACGAAGCTCGTCGAAGCCGCGCTCGCACCCGAGGACGCTGCTGCCGTAGCCGAGCGGGACGACGACGTTGTCGGGCGGCGGGAAGGCCGAGCTGCTCCCACAGCTCGTACGCGAGCGTCTTCACGCCCTCCACGAACATGGGCTGCCAGTTGTGGCTTGCGTAGAAGATCTCCGCGCTCTGGCGGAGCGCCTCATCCGCGACGTCCTGCCGCGTGCCGGGAATCGTGACGACGTCGGCGCCGCACGCGGCGATCTGGGCGATCTTCGGGTAGGACGCCGTCTCCGGCACCAGGATGCGGCACTGCAGAGCCGCTCCGCGCCGCGTAGGTCGACGAGCGACGCCCCGGCGTTTCCGGAGGAGTCCTCGAGCACGCGGTGGACGCCGCGGCTCTTCAGGTAGCTCACCATCACGGTCATGCCGCGGTCCTTGAACGATCCCGTCGGCATCAGGAACTCGAGCTTGAACAGGACCGGCGCGCCGGCCCACACGCCCGCCACCAGCGGCGTCCAGCCCTCGCCCATGCTGACGGCGTCGTCCACGTCGACGAGGAGCGCCTTCGCGTACCGCCAGACGGAGTCCCGGCGCGCGGGCTCGATGTCATCCCGTCCGAGCCCCGGCCCCGGTTCCAGATTGAGGTAGTGCCCGTTGTCTCCGCGCCAGCGCGGCTCGGTGAGCGGATAGGTGCGGCCCGTGGAGGGGTCGACGTAGTTCACGCCGGCGTCGCGCCTCGTGATGCCTCGGTCAGATCGCCGTCAGCGATGCGTGCGCGACCGTCGAGGGCTTCCACCACGCTCGACGCGGTGATCGGAAGCGACGTGAACCGGTGCCCGGTGGCGGCACGCAACTGCGTTCGCGCACCGCGGCCGGCACGCCGACCACCGGAGGCTCCCCGACGCCCTTGGCGCCGAAGGGGCCGTGCTCGGATTGGCACCTCGAGGAGCACGGACTCGACGGGCGGCATCTGGTCGCTCTGCGGCAAGCGCGTAGTCCATGAACGTGGCCGCGAGGAGCTGGCCCGGCGGTCGTCGTAAGGCATCCGCTCGAGGAGCGCCCAGCCGATCCCCTGCACGACGCCGCCCTGGATCTGTCCCTCGACGGCCGCCGGGTTGATGGCCCGCCCGACGTCCTGCACCGTGAGGTGACGCGTGACGCGCACCGCCCCGGTCTCGATGTCCACCTCCACCTCGCTCAGGTGAGCGGCGAAGGCCGGCGAGCGCGCGACCGTCGCGCTCGCGCCGTGGCCGTAGACCGGCTCGTACTTCGCGCCGAACTGCATGCTCGCCTTGGCCAGGTCGGCGACGGCGATCACGCGGGCGGGCACGCCGCGCACGCGGACCGCGCGGTCGACGATCTCGAGGTCCTCCACGGAAGCCTCCAGGCGGTCGGCGGCGATGGCGAGAAGCTGGCGGCGGGCCTCGCGGGCGGCGCGCTCGACGGCCAGCCCCACGGTGTACGTGATCTTGCTGCCGCCGCTCGCGCCCGCGTAGGGGCGCGGAGTCGCTGTCACCGTTCACCACGCGGATGTCCTCGACGGGGAGACCGAAGGCCTCGGCAGCGATCTGCGCGAAGGCGGTGTTCGTCCCGCTCATGTCGACGGTCCCCACGAGGATGCTGACGCGTGCCGTCCCGGTCGAGGCGGCAGGCCGCGTTGGCTGGCTCGACGCCGCCCATCCAGCCACCGATGGCGACGGCCGCGCCCCGCCGGTAGCGCCCGTTCGCCGCGGCAGCCGGCGGCGCCGGGACGGCGGTCGCGTTCGGTCCGTAGCCGCTCGAGGCACTCGACGAGGCCCATCTTCGGCCATGGCTGGCCGTTGACCATTTGATCGCCCGGACGGGAAGCGTTCCGGAGCCGGAGGTCGATCGGATCGAGGCCGGTCACCCGCGCGAGCTCGTCCATGACCGACTCGATCGCGAAGGTCCCCTGCACCGCACCGGGCGCGCGATAGGCGCCGTTCCCCGGCTTGTGCGTCAGCACCTCGTAGCCGCGAAGCTCGATGTTCGGGATGCGGTAGTAGCTGCCGATCATGAGGAGCGCGATCCCGAGCGGGCGCTCCCGCGTAGGCGCCGGCGTCGAACACGGCACGGCCCTCGAGAGCCGTGAGCGTGCCGTCGCGTCTCGCGCCGAGCTTCAGCTCGATGACGGAGGGCGGCGCCGGCGTGGTCGACAGGAACTCCTCGGTCCGCGTCATGACGACCGAGACCGGCCGGCGCAGACGGAGCGCCAGAGCCCCGGCCAGAGGCTCGAGCAGGACGAACTTCGCCCCGAACCCGCCGCCGATCGGCGTCGCCACGATGCGAACCCGGTGCTCCGGGAGCCCGAGCGCCTCGCACACCTCCGAGCGCGTGAAGAACAGGGCCTGTGTCGCGGTCCAGACGGTGAGCGCTCCCAGCGGGTCGACGTCGGCCACCACGGCGCGCGGCTCCAGGTAGCCCTGGTGGACCATGGGCGTCTCGAAGCGGCGCTCGACGACCACCTCCGCCTCGGCGAAGCCGCGCGCAACATCGCCCCGGTGGAACCGCTGCGTGCTGACCACGTTGGGTCCCACCGCCTCGTGGATCTGCTCGCCGCCCGTCGCGCGCGCCATGCATCCCGAGCTCCGCCTCGCCGGCCGCAGCCCGCGCCGGGCCGCACGGAGGGCGCGCCCTGCCGCATCGCACCCAGCGGGTCGAGCGCGGCGGGCAACGGCTCGTACTCGACCTCGACCAGCGCGGCCGCGTCTTCGGCGATCGCCGCCGTCTCGGCAACGACCGCGACCACGGGGTGGCCGACGAACATCGTGTAGTCGAGGGCGAGCGGCGACTTTGTGCGCACGGTGGGATCGATCTTGGCAAGCCCGAGGTCGGCGGCGGCGAAGACGCCGAGCACGCCGGGCCGCGCGGCGGCCGCCTGCCCATCGATCGCGCGCAATCCGCGCGTGGGCGTGAGGACTCAGGACCAAGCGGGCATGGAGCATGCCCGGCAGCTGGACGTCGCCGGCGAAGCGGGTGAGGCCGGTTACCTTCTCGCCGCCGTCGAGACGGCGCACAGACCGGCCGATGGGCGAACCGTGGGTCATGTCGAGACTCCGCTGGCTAGAGGGCACGTGTGTTCGGCGGCACCTCCTCGATCTTACTGCGAGGAACCGGCCGGGGCGAGGGACGCGGGCCGCCAGGCGTCAAGGCGCCAGCGCGGCGTCCATCGACCAGAGGCCGGCCCCGCCAATCATCAACGCGAGCGCGATGCCGAGGACGAGCAGGTGGAACTCGAAGCCTTCGCCCTTCTGGTTGCCTGACCAGTTCATGAAGAAGCCGTGCGGGGTGTGGGTCGTCAGCACCGCGACGACCATCACGCACGCGATCCCGAACGCCGCGACCCGGGTGAGGAGGCCGATGGCCAGGCCGAACGGCCCCACGAACTCGGCCATGATCGCCAGGAACCCGAGCGGCGCCGGGAACCGCTGACCGAAGTACCCCATCGTGCCCTTGAAGCCGTGGCCCCCGAACCACCCGAGCACCTTCTGGGCCCCGTGCGGGAAGATGACGATGGCGAGCGTCCAGCGGAGGATGAGTTGGATCACGCTGGCGTCGGTGGCGAAGAGCCATCTCATCGGCGAGCCTCCTCTCGGAAGTGATCGAGCCTCGCAAGCCGCGTGCCCGGTGACCGGCGGTCCCGCGCCTGCCCTCAGGGATGAAGGTGCGGCGCCCTTCCTCGCGCGTCCAGACGCGGATCATGTGGCGCTTCCGGTGCGGCTCCGTGGCGTCCCGGAAGTCGGTGCGGCTGTGGGCGAACGCCCGGTTGTTGATCTCGCTGGATCTGGCCGCGCTCGATCGTGAACTCCACCCAGAGCTCGGGCGAGTCGACGACCGCCCGCATCGCCTCCAGCGCATCCCGGCTCTCCGCGTCGAGTCGGCGCACCGGCCAGCTCGGCCCCGGCCTCGATGAGACGCTTCGTTGAAGCGCCCGACGAGCGAGCGGCCATCGTACTCGAAGACCGGCTGCCAGCCCACCTTCGAGTCGTCCGGGCTGTGCTCGGCCTGGCGGTCCCACGGGAACGGCCGGTAGAGCCGCGGGAGGAGGTCCGGATGCCGGCGCCGCAGCTCGTTGTGCACCGTGCACAGGCTCACGAAGCGGCTCACGCCGCCCTCCTGCGCGGGGGTGGATGCAGTAGAGGCCCCACCAGGTGCGGCGGCAGATCCAGCCACGGACCGTCGGTGTGGAACGTGAGGTCGAGGTTGGTGACCGAGCGCCGCACGCCGTACTCCAGCGTCTTCCCGGTGTCCCGGACGTCGTACAGCAGGGTGCCGTTCCACGCCTGCGCCACCGGCCGCTCGAGCAGCTGGCTCAGGAGCCAGCATAGGACTCGGTTCTCCTCCGGCTCGTAGCGCTCCACCGGCAGGCGGTCCAGCACGGCCAGCCCGATGCCACCGGAGACCCTGGCACGCACCGCGGCCATCGCCTCGGCGCAGGCGGTCAGCGCGAACTGGTCTGGACTCAAGAGGAGGTGGGCAGCGGGTCCCGTCTCACCTGCTGGAGCACGGTCTCGAGCTCCGCGAGCCCGCGGGGCGGCATCGTGACCAGCCAGTCTCGCGGCGAGAGACTCTCGCGCCGCCACGCGCGGCTCGTCGCGCATGTCGTCCAGTGAGCATGAGCGGCGTGGAGCCGATCATCGGCAGGGATCCTCCGGCGTCACTATAGCGCGATAGCGCGTCCGGCGCCGGTGGGGGATGGGCCGCGCGAGCCGGCGGCGCGGGGACCGCGACGCCCGCCGCCGCGGAGTCCCCGCAACCGAAGCTCCGCGGTCACGCTCCCTACCCCTTCATCAGCGACCTGACGAGAGCGCTCAGGCCGTTCCACAGGATCTGGACGCCGATGCAGAGCGCGATGAACGCCGACAGGCGCAAGAGAGACGCTCGTGCCCGTCCGCCCCAACACGCGCGCGATGTTCTCTGCGAAGCGGTAGCAGAGATAGATGGAGAGGGCCACGAGCGCCACGCCTGTGACCATCGCCACGACCAGGGCGCCGTGGTAGAGCCCAGCCTGGGACGTGTTGGCGCCGAGGGTGATGGCGACCGATATCCCGCCGGGCCCGACCGTGAGCGGGAGCGTGAGCGGGTAGAAGGCGCGGGTCGCCAACTCCTCGGGTCTCCACGTCTGGGCGCTGGGCGTCGCCGCCGCCTCCTCCTGCTGGTGGAGGAAGGTCCAGCCGAAGGACATGATGAGGAGCCCGCCAGCGACCTGGACGATCGGGAGCGAGAGCCCGAAGAAGGCGAGGATGTACGACCCCCACGAACATGGAGACGACCAGGATGATGAAGAAGCGTTCACTGCGATCCGCCACGACAGCGCCTTCCGGATGTCCGACGATCGATCCCGCCGTGCTCGCCAGGAAGATCGGCACGTTGGCAGGCGGGTTCAGGAGGACGCCAGCGCCGCGAACACGAGCGTGACAACCTGGAACGCGAGGACGATCTGGTTCACGGTTCCAGCACCGACCGGCGCCGGCCGGGCCCGTCCAGGACCTGGTCCATGACCCAGTTGTTGACTGCGGTGGACGCGCCGCCTCGCGGAGCGCGAACGGGCCGGGTCGTCTCAGCACGGACGCCAGCCCGACCTGCTGCGCCTCGCAGATCCCATTGTCCTCCGCGATGCCGGTCTCCCACCGGTGCATGTACTTCTTCACACTCCTCCGTGAAGTCCGTCCGCGCCACCGTGGCCCGAGGGAAGCAGAAGCCGACCTCGAGCCGCGAGCGCACCGGCCCCAGGGGAAGGACTCTGAGCCACCACATCGCGTCCTGCGTTGCAGGCGAACTGCGTCGACGGGTGGAGGATCGTGAAGTAGGTCCGTGAGCGGGCCGGCCCCGAAGTCCGGGGACGTGGGAAACGGCGCCGTTTCGCCGGGCAGGACCGCGATGCTCGTCTCCTGCTGGGGATGCTAGATCGCGTCCCAGTGGCCCGCGCGTCTCCTCCTGCACCGCATACTGCTGCCCGAGGCTCGCGTGGTGGACCGCTCCGGTGTGGTACTCCTCCATCGCGTTCTCGACGATGAGCTTCCAGTTGGCGGCGAGCTCGTAGTCGATCCGGCGGACGCACACCATCTGGTCGAAGTCGTACGAGCCGAGCTTCTCCGCGAGGTCGCCCAGGTGCTCGACCAGCCCGGGGCCCGACTCGGCGAGGCTCACGAAGACGAAGCCTTGCCAGCTCTCGCAGCGGACCCGCGTCAGTCCCCAGTCGGTTCGGTCGAAACCCGGGCGGTCCTGCATGCCGGGCGCGCCGAGGAGCCTTCCGTCCGGCCCGTAGGTCCAGGAGTGGTACGGGCAGACGATCGTGCGGCAGCGGCCGTGGCCCGTCGAGGAGCCGCGCGCCGCGGTGCCGGCAGGTGTTGGCGAAGGCGCCGACCCGTCCGTCTCGCATCGCGCAGCAGGAGGATCGGCCCGGGCACGGTGTCGACGGCGAGATAGCTCCCGGGCTCCGGCACCTCGTCGGCCCGGCCCACGAAGTGCCAGCCCGGGATGAAGATCCGCTCCACCTCGCGCGCGTAGAACTCCGGCGCCGTGTAGCACCACGCCGGCAAGGTCTCCGGCCTCGCCGACCGGCCGGCGCACGTCCGCGGTAATACGCGGGATCGAAGAGGTCCGGGCTACCCGTCATGCCCTGGCCGGCGAGGGACTCGCTCGCGAGCGCGGTGAGCGCCTCCGCCAGCCGCTCGTAGTCCGCGGCGGAATTGTAGAGCTGGGCCGAGACACGGAGGATCCGGCATCCGAGCGCCGCCCAAGTGAAGATGGGCAGCTCCAGCCCGTAGCGATCGAAGAGCGCGAGTGTGGAGGGCGTCGCGCTCGCCGTCCCGCCCTGCCGGGGTGAAGCCTTCGGGGACCGGCAGCGCGGCCAGGGAGCCGATCATCGAGTCCGGCGCGGGCGGCGGCACGCCGAGCGCGGTACAGAGGCGGTCGCGGGCGGCGAGGGCCGTCATGCGGTTGTGGGCCATGAGCGCCGGCCATCCGCCCGGCAGGAGGGAGCCCATGTAGCGAATCGCCGCGGGAACGGTCAGGTAGGCCGTGGGGTCCGTGCGTGCCCACCCAGTCGAACTCGAGCCGGAACCGCGAGCGGTCGAGGCGCGCGCGAGTTAGCGCCGTGGCTGATCACCAGCGGGCGCACTCCCTGCTGGCGATCACGCCGGACGTAGAGGAACCCCGGGCCCTTCGGGGCGCAGATCCACTTGTGGCAGTTCCGGTGTAGTAGGCCGCGCCGAGAGCCCGGAGATCGAGCGGGACCATCCCGGGCGCGTGGGCGCCGTCCACCAGCGCGTCGACACCCCGCGCGGCGAGCTCGCGGACAAGTCGCTCGATCGGCAGGACGCAGTCCCGTCGGGCTCGTCGACGTGGTCGACCAGCGCGAGACGCGTTCGCGGGCCGCACGGCGCCAGCACCGCGTCCAGCATCTGTTCGGGCGTCGCCACCGGGAACAGCAGCGTCGCGACAACGATGTGCGCGCCCGCGCGGCACTGGCGGCGTCGAGCGCGTTGCGACAGGCGTTGTAGGTGTGGTCCGTGGCCACGACCTCGTCACCCGCCCCGAGGTCCAGCGAGCGGAGCACCGTGTTCACGCCGGTGGTCGCGTTCGGGACGAACGCGAGGTCGTCGCGCAGGGCACCCACGAAGGCGCCGAGCGCCGCACGCGCGGCGTCGAGGAGGCCCTCGAGATCCCGGCTCAGGAAGCGGACCGGCTCGGCTTCTAGCCGGTTCGCGGAGCCGCGCCTGCTCCTCGAGCACCGCGCTCGGGCACGCCCGAACGAGCCGTGGTTCAGGAAAGTGACGCTCGGGTCGAGCGGCCAGAGCGTGCGCCAGCCCTCCGGATGGAGGTCCCTGGAAGGTCATGACTCGCCATCCTCGGCCAGCCGGCGTCGCCCGTCAACGGCCACCGGCGCGCGATCGCTGGTTCGAGCGCGCCTCCGCGTGTCCCGCTCCCGCGCCCGCGAGCGCTTCGGCGGCCACGAGGCCGGCGAGGAGGCACAGGGCGAGGAAGAACCAGGGGCCGCCGCGAGCGACCCACCCGCCGAAGGAGAAGGCAGCATGCGAGGCCGCCGCCGAGACGTCGCGGGACCCAGGACGCGGGCTCCCCCAGAATCGAAGCCAGCAGAAGGAGCCCCAGGGCCGGGAAGGCGTAGACGAGATGGTGGACCTCGGAGATCGGTGTGACGAGGAGGAGGGCGATCAGATAAAGACAGAACACCCAGATCTCTCGCCCCGGCGCGCGCCGGCGCCTGGACACGATTTCCACGACGGCAAGGCCGACCAGCGGCAGGCTTCCACCCAATGCCCGTTGCCACAGCGCCCGACCCCAGTCCGGCGCGATCTTCTCCAGCACCCCGTTCACAGAGAAGCTGACACCCTGGTGGATCGGATACTCCCCATGGACGCGCACCAGCAGGACCGACTGCAGGTAGTTCCCGTAGGGCGCCAGGCCTTGTCCGATGAAGATGAGGGAGCAAGCACCAGCGCGGCGGTCAGGCCGAGGCACAGGACGATCGCCGCCCACCGCCGACGCGCGGCCAGAAATCCCAGCAGCAAGGCCGGATTGAGCTTGACGGCGATCGCGGCCGCGAGCGGGAACGCCGAGCCGAGCGTCCGGCGCTCGAGGCAGGCTCCGAGGCTCAGCACGCAAAGCAGGAGGACCGGGAGGTTGACCTGTCCGTTGAGCAGGTCGTTCTGTACCGGGTCCCACAGCGGGAACCAGAGCACGACCAGGGCACGACCGTCGGCACGCCAGCCCGGATGACGCCTGACGCGCGGGCGAGGCCAACCACGACCCGGGCCGCGCCGACAAGCGACGCGACGCTCGCGAGGAACCACACGATCGTGGCCAGGTCGCGTGGCACGGTCGACAGCGGCCCCAGCACCGCGGCGAAGAACAACGGATACATGTAGTGCATGGCGCCGCTCATCGAGTACGGGCTCTTCCCGGTGAAGAGCGCGTCGGTGGCCTGGAGGTACATCGTGAAGTCGTTCCCGTTCGGCCGATGCGCCTTGTGCAGCGCCCCGAACAGCAGGATCGTCACACTGACCGCCCACAGAACGACGCATCCGACCCGGGCCCGGCGGGATTCCAGGACCGCGACCAGCGTCATGCGCGCCACGCCGCACCACTGCAGCGGGGAGCCGACCACGCGGCAAGGAACGGACGGGCGTTTTCGACCAGGACCGGCGTCGGACAGGAGCGTGTACACTGGCGCGGTCGGCGCGGCGCGCGGCTCCACGGCCGCGCCGACGATCCGCAAGCGGAGGCGGGTGCATGAGCGCACGGACGACGGCGAGCGGACGGCGATCGGGTTCGACGAGATCGTCGGGAGCCGACGGCCGCCGCAGGACTGCTCGAGGTCCAGACGGTGGGCGCCGGGCCGGCAGGGCAGCCTGCCCGCTCACGCCGGAGATGCTCCTCGACGGGCCGAGCGGCGATCTCTTCGGCTGGACCCAGAACGCCGGGCATGGGGTGGGACCCGCGGGAGCTCGGGCGCCCGCAGTTCCTGATCCTCTCGACCCAGGGCGGCATCCGCGCGCCGGACGGCCGGCCCGATCGCGCTCGGCTATCACACGGGCCACTGGGAGGTCGGGCTCCTGATGCAGGCCGCCGCCGAGGAGCTGCGCGGCCTCGAGTGCCTGCCGTTCGCCGGCTTCGTCACCGACCCCTGCGACGGCCGGACCCAGGGCACCGTCGGGATGATGGACAGCCTCCCGTACCGGAACGACGCCGCCCAGGTCTTCCGCCGGCTCATCCGCTCGCTGCCCGACGCGCCGCGGCGTCCTCGGCGTCGCCACGTGCGACAAGGGCCTGCCCGCGATGATGATGGCGCTCGCCGGCGATGCGCGAGTCTGCCCTGCGTCCTGGTGCCGGGCGGGGTGACCCTTCCGGCGCGCGACGCGGAGGACGCGGGCACCGTGCAGTCCATCGGCGCGCGCTTCGCCCACGGCGAGATCACCCTCGAGCGCGCCGCCGACATGGGCTGCCGCGCGTGCGGCTCGGCCGGGCGGCGGCTGCCAGTTCCTCGGCACCGCGGCGACGTCCCAGGTCGTCGGCGAGGCGCTCGGCCTCGCCCTGCCCCACTCCGCCCTGGCGCCGTCGGGCCAGCCGATCTGGCTGGACGCGGCCCGGCGATCCGCGCGCGCGCTGGTCGCGCTCGAGGCGCGCGGGCTCACCGACGCGCGACATCCTCACCGACGCCGCCGTGCGGAACGCCATGATCGTCCACGCCGCCTTCGGCGGGTCGACCAACCTCCTGCTTCACCTGACGGCGATCGCCCACGCCGCGGGACTCCGGCGCCCGACGCGTCGACGACTGGACCGCGGTCAATCGCCGGGTCGCCGCGCATCGTCGACGTCCTGCCGAACGGCCCGCGCTACCACCCGACGGTGCGCGTCTTCATGGCCGGCGGCGTGCCCGAGGTGATGCTGCACCTCCGGCGGCTGGGCCTGCTCGAGCTCGAGCGTGCCTCACGGTGTCCGGCGAGCACTCTCGGACGGACGCTCGACTGGTGGGAGCGCTCCGAGCGGCGCCAGGCGCTGCGGGAGCGCCTGCGCGCGCAGGACGGCGTCGATCCCGACGACGTGATCATGTCGCCGGAGCAGGCGCGCGGCCGCGGGGCTCACCAGCACGATCACGTTCCCTCGCGGCAACCTCGCGCCCGAGGGCTCCGTGATCAAGAGCACCGCCATCGATCCCTCGGTGGTCGATGCCGACGGCGTCTACCGGAAGACGGGACCGGCGCGCGTGTTCACGACCGAGCGCGCGGCCATCGCCGCGATCAAGAGCACGGGGCCCGAGCGGCATGAAGGCCGGCGACGTCCTGGTGCTGATCTGCCGCGGGCCCATGGGCACGGGCATGGAGGAGATCTACCAGATCACGGCCGCGCTCAAGCACCTGTCGTTCGGCAAGCACATCGCGGTGCTCACCGACGCCCGCTTCTCCGGCGTCTCGACGGGCGCGTGCGTCGGGCACGTCGCGCCCGAAGCCCTGGCCGGCGGCCCGATCGGCAAGCTCGTCGAGGGCGACCGCGTCCGGATCGTCGTCGACCGGAACCGGCTCGAGGGCTCGATCGACCTCGTGGGCCACGGTGACCGCGACGTGGGATCCGGCCGAGGGCGCGCGCGTGCTCGCCGAGCGGTCGCCCCGGCCCGACCTCGCGGCCGGATCCCGATCTTCCGCCGGACACCCGGCTCTGGGCGGCGCTGCAGGCGGTCGGCGGCGGCACGTGGGGTGGCTGCGTGCTACGACGTCGACGCGATCGAGCGCGGCGCTCCGGCGCGGCCGCCACTGCTGACCGACGCGCGCCGGTCGGACGGCGAGCCGGCGGCCGGAACGTCGCGACGCAGTTGGACGCGAGCGTCCCGGACACTCACGTTCGCACGAGCGCATTGACGGCTTCGCCGCAGGATCGAGCCAAGGAACCTGCCGGCCGACACGCGTTACTCAGCGCGCGACAGGCCGGCGTACGGGCCGCGATGGGACGCCATCGCGCTCAGCCGGTGCGGGTCTCCTCCTCCTCGGCGCGCCTCACCGTCCTGTGGGGCAGCAACTGGCCGGCGATGAAGCTCGCGCTCCGGGAGCTCGATCCCGTGGATCGTTCCGGACGGTCTGCCTCCTGGTCGGCGGCGCCGGGCTGCTCGTCCTGGTCCGATGCCAGCGGCCAGAGCCTTCGCGTGCCGCGGTCAGGAGCGCTGGCCGCTCGCCGCTCGTCACGTTCTTCAACATCACCGACGTGGCACCTCTGCTCGGCGTACGGGCTCACGCTGCATCCACGGCGGGACGGGCGGCGATCATCGCCTACACGATGCCGGCCTGGACGGTGATCTTCGCGACGCCTCCTGGTGGGCGAGCGGATCACGCCGGGCCGGTTGGCGGCGCTCGGCCTGGGCCTGGGAGGCATGGCCGCACTCATCGCGCCCGCGGCGCGCCAGCTCTGGGCACGCCCCGCGCCGGCACCATGCTGATGCTGATCGCCGCCGCGTCGTGGGCGTTCGGGACCGTGCTGACCAAAGCTCAGCGCCTGGACGATCCCGACGGCCGTGTTGACGGGCTGGCAGGTGGTCCTCGGCGCGGTGCCGATCGCGCTCGGCGCGGCTGTTCCGGTCCGTGAGCGCCGCCGACCAGCGGCGCCGTGCCTCGCGGCTCGCCTCCCCGTCGTCGGCCGCGCTGCTCGGCACGGCCTACGCGACGCTGGTCGGCGTGATCTTCTGTCACTGGGCATGGTTCCGGCTCGTGGCGATCCTGCCGGCCGCCGGTCGCCGTCGATCGGGACGCTCGGCATCCCGATCGTCGGGCTCTTCACGAGCGCGCTGGTCCTCGGCGAGCCCGTCGGGAACCGCGGAGCTCGTGGCCCTGATGCTCGGTCGTGGGCGGTCTCGGCAGTCCTGATCGGCGAGGTCTGACGGCTGCGGCGTCGACATCGCGCCGAGGGGCCGGGCCCGTCTCAACAGCCAAGAGGAGTCAGACGATGATGGTCGCGAGGAGTCTGTCCGCCGCCGCCCGGCGAATCGAATCCGGTGGCTCCCGGCCCTCGCGAATGCTCGCTGCACTCGCGGGCTGTGGTCCGGGGCAGCCCTGTCCGTGGTCCCGTCCGAGCTGCCCCCTGACGCAAGACGAAGACATCTTCGCCGATCCGAGTGGGCACTGCAGCAGCGAAGCCATCCGTCACGCGCGCGGTGGGCTGGTCGACGACCGTCGGCCGCCGCCGACGCGAGGCTCACGCTCGGCGTTCTTCGGTCTGGATGCCAATGGGCGCATCGTCAGTCGCGGCACGTCGTGGGTCCGCCAGACGAGCTTCAGCCAGTCGGTCGATGCCGTTCACCGTCGACGCTGACACCGACCGGCCGAGAGACGACGTACGAGCTGCGCGTCCTCAACTACCGTTCGCCGGGCTTCCGCATGAACTGAGCGCATCAGCTCGAGACTCGGACACCGCCGCGTGGCGCCGGCAGCGGCGACGAGCGCCACAGGCGACACTCGCGCCTTGTGAATGGCGTCGAGTCCTCGACTATGCTGAGCGCGCCCGGACGAGATGCGATCGCCGCATCGCGCCGCGGCTCGTCCGTGACCGCACGGCCACGGACACACCACGTGATACCAGAGCCGCCTCCGGCACGGCTCGCCCACATCGGCGGGTCCGGCACGTGGGCGTTCCCCTATCCCGACGGCGCGCTGGACCGGTCACCCCATACCTGTCCGTCGCCGTGGTGCAGACCCGACATCCAGGTCGCGACCCCGTACGGTCCGTCGCCGTCCTTCCGCCTCTGCCGGCTGACCGACCGCCGCACGGCCCGATCGACCGACTATCTCTACGTCGTGGATGCACGGCATCGATCCGGAGAACCGGTCCGACGCGCCGGGCACCGGAGCGCCCGGGCCAGCGAGCGCGTGTTCGACGTCCTGCAACGCGCCGGGCGTCCGTCGCGTCATCGTCGACAACAGCACGCGGCGGCGTCGCCGAGGATCTGCGATCGTGGGATCTCGCGGTCGTGGGCGACGTCCTCGACCTCTCCGGCGTGGTGCCCCGTCCCGTCGTCCCCGGACTCATCCAGGTTCCGCGAGCCGCTCTGCCCCGCCTCAGCCGCAACCTGGAGGACGCCGCGCAGCATGGCGTGCCGCGCCTGGCGACCCTGGCCCGGGCGGGCCTGAGTCCCCGGGGTCAAGACCCGGCGCCCTCTACGTCCACACCCCGGGCCCCTGGTTCGAGACGCCGACCGAGGATCGCCTCTACCGCCGCCTCGGGCTCGACCTCGTGGGCAAGACCGCGCGGCCCCGAGTTCCGCCTGGCCCGCATGTACGGCATGTGCCTCGGCATCCTCTCGATCGTGGTCAATCCGGCGGAAGGGCTCGGCGAGTTCGAGCACGCCGACCTCCGGTGCGATCTATCGCCGCTGCGGGCCGGCCATGGCGCGGATGGTGATCGAGGCCCTCGCCGAAGCCGCCGCCGAGACCGACGCCGCCCCGGGAGTGTCACTGCGGCGACGATCGCACCGGCTCGTTCTTCCGTGAATTCTCCCCACACGCCCGCTATGGAGGAGATCGCCGTCATGGCTAGCCGCCGCGTCTTGCTGCTCCGCTCGCGCTCCGCTGTCCTCGTCGCTGTCGGCTGGATCGCCCCGACCCCGGCCTCCGCCCAGACGGAGGTGCGGACGCAGCTCGGCTGGCTGCGGAACGGCGAGTTCGCCCCGGTCATGGTCGCCGAGGCCAAGGGCTTCTTCACCGAGGAGGGCATCCGGCACCGCATCGTGGACGGAGGACCGGGCAAGAATCCGGTGCCCATCGTCGGGGCCGGTCAGGCGACGTTCGGGATCACCGCGCGGCGGCAACAACGTCTTCCAGGCCCGGCTCGCCAAGGATCCCGGTCGACGTCATCGCCGGTCGGGACGCTGCTCCAGCGGGGCCCCTACAGCTACATCACGCTCGGCAATCCCGACTGACCCGGACCCGAAGCCGAAGGACCTCGAGGGCAAGGTCGTCGGGATGCAGTCCGACGGCGAGATCTTCCTGAAGGCGTTCGCCAAGAAGCACGGGGTCGGACCTCTCGAAGGTGAAGGTCGAGGTCGTCCAGGCGAACGCCGAGCCGCTGCTGGTCGGCCGGGTCGGACTTCTTCACCGGCTGGGTGACGAACCAGCCCTACCTCATCGAGCAGGAGATCGCCAAGCCCGACGCGACGCCGCGCCTCCGGGGCAAAACCTGGAAGGCGATGCGCTACGCCGACTGGGGCATCCGGAGCTACTCCGACGTCATCTTCGCCACCGGCAAGACCATCCGCGGAGAATCCCGACCTCGTCAGAAGCGCTACGTGCGCGCCGTCGCGCGCGGCATGCAGTACATCCTCGACCACCCCGGAGGAGACGGTGCAGATGGTGGCCGCGCTTCCCGGACCAGGTCGAGAAGGCGGACAAGCTGGCCTGGCGCTGGAAGATCCAGAATCGCGCTGTTCACCAGCGAGGACACCAAGAAGAACGGCCTCCTCTGGATGAACCCGACGGTCTGGGACGAGATGATGGCCTTCTACCAGGAGTACGACCAGATCCCGCGCGTCGTCCCCGCCGATGAGATGATGACGAACGGCGTTCAATCCCGGCATCAAGCGCTGACCGGGCGGCGGGCTGCGACGACGTCCGCCCGCGCGACCTGGCGCGCGTCGCGCCGCGGCCTGATCGGGCAGCGCCTGATGCCGTGCTGCCGATCTCGGTCCGGGGCGTCTCCCGCGCGCTTCGGCAAGCACGCTCGCGCTGGACCGGATGGACCTCGAGGTCGGCGCCGGGGAGTTCGTCGCGCTGGTCGGCCCGTCCGGTTGCGGCAAGACGACGCTTCTCCGCATCGTCGCCGATCTCGAGACCCCGTCGAGCGGCGAGGTTCGCATCGGCCCCGAGCCGGCCAGCCGCGGCGCGCCAGCAGCGCCTGCTGGGCCTCGTCTCGCAGCGGCCCGCCGTTCTGCCCTGGAAGCGCGCCATCGACGACGTCGCTCTTCACCCAGCGCATCAGCGCGGCGCGGCGGGCTTCCCGGCCGGCGACCTCCTCCGGGAGTTCGGGCTCGGCCGGGCACGAGGACAAGCGTCCGCACCACCTCTCCGGCGGCATGCTCCAGCGGGTCAACATCGCGAGCGCGCTCGCTCACGATCCTCCGGTGCTGCTGATGGATGAGCCCTTCTCGGCCCTCGACGAGATGAAGCGGGAGGAGCTCGGCGAGTGGCTCGGTCGAGGAGCTGACGCGACGGCCCAAGACGGTCCTCTTCGTCACGCACCACATCGACGAGGCGGTCGTGCTGGCGGACCGGCGTGCTGGTCTTCTCCGCCGCGCCGGGGCGGGTCCTCGAGCTCGGTCCGCGTGCCGGCGCGCGCGGCCCCGCGGCTCCGGAGTTCCGGCGCGATCCGGAGTTCGTCGAGACGACGGCGCACATCCGGCGGCTGCTCTTCCGCCCGACGGGTCGCCGCCACGCGGGTGACCCGATGACCCGCGTGCTCGGCCGGATCGCTGCTCCAGATCGTCGATGCCGCGTCGGTCTCGATCCTCGCGCTCTGGTATCTCGCGATCCTGACCACCGGCCTCCCCGCCTTCGTCATCCCGCGGCCCGAGCGGGTCTTCCAGGCGCTGGTGGCCGACCGGGCGCTCATCACGCACCACCTGATCGAGACGCTCAAGGCGGCGACGGTCGGATATCGTCCTCGCCAACGTCGTGGGGATCGGGCTCGCCGCCCTGCTGGTCGCGTTCCCCGTGGCGCGCCAGCTCGTCATGCCGGCCGCGATCACGCTGCGGAACGTGCCCTACGTCGCTCTCGTGACGGTCCTGTCCGCTCGCGCTCGGCGACACCCTCGGCTCGAAGGTCGCGATCGTCGTGCTGGCGGGCTTCTTCCCGGTCATGGTGAACACGCTACCGTGGCTTCCTGGCCGGCGGACCCCGTGGTGCTCGACCGGATGCGGGTCCTCAGCGCGAGCGCGCTCGAGACGTCTTCCTCCACGTCCGCCTGCCCTGCGCTGCCCCACATCGTCTCGGCCCAGGAGATCACCGGCAGCGGCAGCATCATCGTGGCCATCGCCGCCGAGTGGATGATCTCCGGCTCGGGGCTCGGCTACGTGATCAACCGGGCCATGCAGCAGTACCGCGGTGACCAGGTCTACGCGGTCGCGCTCCTGGCGGCGCTCCTCTCGTTCCTGGTGTACTCGGCGGTCCACGTCATCGGCGCGGCGCCTCGACTGGCAGGGCGCGGCGCGAGACCGCGCGTGAGCGCCAACGGGGCACCGATCAACCGCGTGTCGCGGGGCGGGCGGACCCTTTCCGGTCGCCGAGCGGATCCGTCCCCGCCCGGAACGTCACGGGCGACCCCGCGCACGCGTGGGGCGTGGCCGCGGTGGTCGCGACGGGCGTGGTGATCATCTGCGCCATCGTGGCGGCCAATGGCTTCCTGCCCGGCGAGACGGCGGTTCGCGGTGCGATGCGCGATGTATCGTCCGCCGAGTTGCGGGCCGCTCTCCCGGACGATCCGTCCGCTGGGCACGTGGTGGGGCATCGTGCCGGGGGTCCTGCTGCTCCTGGCGGCGTCCCGTCACGCGCGCCGCCGGTGGTGGCTCGTGGGCCTCGCCTTGATCGTGGCGCCGCTGGCGGGCGAGGCGCTGCAGGAGTTGGTGGGCCGGCTCCGGCCCAGCGGCCCGGCTTTCGGCTTCCCGAGCGGGCACGCGACGGCGACGGCGGCGTTCGCCGTCGCACTGATCTACCTCGTCGGGCGGTCCGACCTGCGGACGCCCTCTCCGCTGGTCATCGCCGTGGTCGCCGTGACGCTGACGCTGCCTCATCGGGATCTCCCGCATGGTCCTCGACGCCCACTGGCCGCTCGACGTGGTCGCCGGCTTCGCGCTCGGCGCGGCGGGCGCCGCGGCCCCGCCGCCTGGTGGGACGCCTCGCACACCCGAGCGTGACTTCCGGGCTGGAGACGTCCCCACCGCCCCGCGCGAAGAGCCGGCGACACCGGCAACCTTCACGACGCTCCGATCCTCTCCCGCGACGTGCCCCGGGGAGCTGCACACGAACGTCACGTCGAAGGGCGCGCCGCTGATCGTGCCGAAGACCCGGTAGGTGTAGGTCGTGTCGACCGCCGGGTAGCCCTTCTACAGGCTCCGCTTTCTCACCCGGACGTGCCGGCGTGCGCGTGCCCATGTCCAGCCCGTGCTAGGATGGGCCATGCGTCGCCTCCGAGGAGCGCGTCATCGCGGTGATGCTCCTCCTCGCGCTCAGGATCGCTCTCTCCAGCGTGGCGCTCGGCGGAGAGTTCGGCCCGCCCGGTCACTACGACGGGGACGAGGACGATGTGGGCCTGATCTGGAAGACACTGCCCCAGGCCGCGGACGTTCCCGTCATCGCGGGTCAGCTGACGTTCGTCTCCTCGGCGCCGACCGCGTCCTGGCGCCCAGCGATCCCATCGGGCTCCGCCGCGTCGCCCGCAACCCTCTCGGCTCTGCGACCCGCCCGCCTAGCGGCTGTCGAAGCCAGGTGAATTGACCCGCCCGCTCGCTCATGCAACCGGGCGGAGCGCACCTCGAGCCACGGGCCGGTGATCGGCCCGCGGTACATCAGCCGGCCCCGCCGGCGGGCTCCAGCGGGCGAAGGCGAGGTCTGGATGCGGAGATGGCAGCCCCGAGCCCTCACCGCGGCGGCGTTCCTCTTGGCCGCGGTGCTGTTCTTCGCCCGGCTCGGCGAGCTGCCCCTCATCGATCCCGACGAGGGCCGGAACGCCGAGGTCGCGCGCGAGATGGCGGAGTCGGGCGCGTGGGTGGTGCCCGCCTACAACTCGATGCCCTATCTCGACAAGCCGGCGCTCTACTTCCGCGCCGTGGCGCTGTCTACGGGGCCTTCGGACGCAGCGAGGCCACCGCCCGCCTGCCCTCCGCTCTGAGCGCGGCCGCGCTGGTCGTCATGATGTTCGCGTTCTGCCGGCGCGAGTACGGCGAGCGCGCCGCCGGCGCTGGCCGTCATCGTCCTGGCGACGACGCCGCTCGTCGTCGGCTTCGCGCGACTCGTCATCTTCGACATGCCTCTGGCGCTGTTCATGTCAGCGGCCATCCTGGCCGGCTACCGGGCCGAGGAGAGCGATAGGCCGGCGCGCCGCCGGTGGCTCCTCCTCGACGCGGCCTCGAGCGCGATCGCCACCCTGATCAAGGGGCCCGGTCGGGTTCCTCGTCCCGGGCGCGGTCCTGGCGGCCCTCCACCTGGTGGAGCGGCGTCCGCGGGCGATCCTGCGCATGCTGGCCCCGCTGAGACCTCCTGGTGTTCCTCGCCATCGTCGCTGCCGTGGTTCGCCGCCCTCGCGTACGAGCATCCCGACTTCGTCCACTACGGACTGGTCGAGGAGACCCTGCGCCGCTACCTGACCACGCAAACTCCGTCGGACCGAGCCCGTCTACTACTACGCGCCGATCCTGCTGGTCGCCCTCTATCCGTGGAGCGCGCTCCTGCCCGAGGCGGTGGTCGCGGCCTGGCGGAGTCGCGCCCGGTGGACGCGGGCCGATCGCTTCTTCATCGTGTGGGCCGCGATGGTGGTCGTCTTCTTCTCGAGCTCGCAGTCGAAGCGACCGGGCTACGTCCTGCCGGGCGTCATCGCGCTCGCGGTGCTGGTCGCGCGCCTGTTCGATCGCGCCCTGGCCAGGCCGGACGGGCGGGCGGCTCGCCTCATCCTGCGCGGCACGGTGGGCGTCGCGATCCTGAGCGCCGCTGCCGCGGGCGCCCTGTCGCTCAATCTCGGCGGGCCGGACCGCCTGCAGGCCCTGCTCGACTTCGAGAGCAACGAGTTCAGCCGACTGCAGCCCGACGTGGGCATTTTCGTCGCGGCCCTCGTGGCGGTGGCGGTGGTGGCCCTGGGCGCGCGGCTGTGGCGCGACGTCCGGCTCGCGCTGGCGGTGTTCGTGCTCCCGGCGGTCCTGTTCCTGTCGGTCGGGTTCGGCACCGCGCGCGCGCTACGCGGAGGCGAGCTCGTCGCGCGCGCTCGCGCGGGCGATCTCCCCTTGCCGCCAGACTCCCGCGTCGCCTGTCTCGAATGCTTCGCGGTCGGCTTGCCGTTCTACGTGGGCCAGCCGGTCGTGTACATCACCGAGCGCGGCCGCGGGGGCCTGACGAGCAACTACGTCCGCTACCGGCTGGAGCGCGACGCCAACTGGCCGCCGGTGCTGGTCCGGCTCGACGACCGGACGCGATGGCTGGAGAGCCAGACCGTGCCCGTGTACGTGCTGGCCAGGGATCACTCGCGCCCGCGCGCTCGAGGACATCGCCCGCGCCCGCGGCATGCCCGTGGCGGCGCTCCGACCGGGGTGGTGGGGCGCGCTCGTGCCGCCGCCGGCCCGGCCCTGACATGTGCGGCGTCTGCGGGATCGCGGCCCCCGGTGGAGGGCTCGACAGCACGTGGGCCAGCCACCACGTCCGCGCGATGGTCGACGCGCTCGCGCATCGCGGACCGGACGACTCGGGCGTCCACCGGACGGGCGCCGCGGTCATCGGGGCCACGCGGCTCGCGATCCGCGGCCTGGCCGATGGCCGGCAGCCGATGGTCGACGCCCCGAGCAGGGTCGTGGTCGTCTGCAATGGCGAGATCGACAACCACGCGAGCCTCCGGTCCTGGCTGGAGTCGCGCGGGCGCCCGGTCGAATCGTCCACGGACGTCGCGGTCGTCCCCAGGCTCTACCTGGAGCTCGGTGACAGCTTCGTCGACCGGCTCTCGGGCGCTTCGCCATTGCGATCTGGGACCCTCGTCAGGGCCGGCTGGTCCTGGCTCGCGACCGGGCCGGTGAGCGGCCCGCTCTTCTACCACCGTGAGGACGGGCTGGTCCGCTTCGCGACCGAGATCTCGGCGCTCCGGCGTCGATCCCGCCCTGCGGCTCACGCCGGACCGGAGCGCGCTGAGCCGCTACGTCCGCTTCGGGTACTTCACGGCGCCCGAGACCCCGTTCATCGAGGTGCGCAAGGTCGCTCCGGGTGAGGTGGTCGTCATCGAGCGGGACCGGGTGACGCGACGTCGATACTGGCGTTGGGGCATCGCGACCGCCCCGAAGGGGCTGCGAGCGACACCGCGTTCGACGAGGTGCTGCGCGAGGCCGTCCGCCGGCAGTCGGACGCCGAGGTCGAGTGTGGGGTCTTCCTGAGCGGCGGGCTGGACTCCTCCCTAGTCGCGGCCGTCGCGAAGGACCTCGCGCCGCGCACGGGATCTTCGCGCCTACACGCTCCGCTTCGCGGAGGCCTCGTACGACGAGGGCGACGTCGCCGCGCAGGTCGCCCGGCACCTCGGGCTCTCCTGGACCGCCGTCCCGTGACTCCGGAAGCCATGCAGGAGGGCATCCCGGGCTCATCCGACTCGTGGGCGAGCCGCTCGCGGACCCGGCGTGGGTGCCCACGGCACTGCTCGCGCGGCGGGCGTCGCGTGATGTGAAGCTGGCCCTCGTCGGAGAAGGCGCCGACGAGCTGTTCGGGGGCTATCCGACGTACGTGGGCGCCGCGCTGGCCGAGCGGTACGCGGCGCTGCCGGAGCGACGCGCCGCCTCATCCGGAGGCTCGTCGAGCGCTGGCCGTAAGCGACCGGAAGGTGACCGTGTCGTATCTGCTCAAGCGGTTCGTGGCCGGCGCGGAACTTGAGTCGGTGGCCCGGCATCGGCACTGGACATCGAGCGTCTCCCCGCAGCTCCTTCGACGACTCGGTCTCGAGGAGACCACGCCGGACCCACCCGACGCGAGCGGAGACGTCCTCGACATCCTTCAGCGGATCGACCTCGAGACCTCGCTGGCGGAGGGTCTCCTCACGAAGGCCGACCGCGCGAGCATGAGTTCGGCCCTCGAGCTGCGCGCGCCCTACCTCGACCAGACGGTGATGGAGTTCGCCGCAGCGCTGCCCGTGAAAGAGCGCGTCCGGGGCGTCGCGATGAAGGTCTTCCTCAAGCGCTTCGCCCTCCGGTATCTGCCGTCCCGCATCGTGTACCGCAGGAAGCGAGGGCTTTCGGTGCCGCTCGCCCGCTGGCTTCGAGGGCCGCTCCACGGCTGGGCGGCATCGCGCCTGGGGATGAGCGGCTCCGGGTGGCCGGAGTCGACCCCGGGGCCGCGGTCGCGCTCCTCGAGGAGCACCGGGCGCGGCGGGGACCACGCGCGGGCCCTCTGGACGCTCATCGTGCTGGCGGAGTGGGTCGCGTGGGCGTCGTGCAAGCGCGGCGATCCCGCGGAATCCGGCTGACGCGCCGGCCGGCCTGTGCGGCGACGGAACCGCGCCTAGAAGAGTCGGCGCAAGCGGTCGGCGATCTCTACCGGGCCGACGCTGGCCGGGAAGACGAGATCCGCGCCCGCCCGTGATGCCGAGCGGCCGGTCGAGCCGCAGCCTCCGCCACGAGAACGAACGGGACCTTCGTCGCCGCTGGGCTCGCGCCGCTACCGCCGCACAGAGGTCGAGAAGCTCCATGTCGGGGACAGGGCCGGCCAGGACAATCAGGTCGGGCGGACCCGCACCCAGATGCGCCAGCGCCCCGCGCCGTCCTCGACCTCGACGACCTCGTAGCCCGCATCGCTCCAGCGCCCCTTTCAAGGTTGGGACCCTGCGCGAGCCTGGTCGATCAGCCCTCGAGGGCTCCTCGGACCCCGTCGCCCCGCTCACCAACAGCAAAGTGCTCACTGGCCTACCACTCCGCTCGAAAGGCCTCCTCCGAGAGAGAGAGGGGAAGGGCCGTTGGAGGGGATCCCGGGATATGCCATAGGTCGCGGCCCAGATCGTCGATCCTGGAGGCGTCCGGGCGATCGCCTTTCTTGGCGCGGGGGCTGCGAAGGGCGGATCGTGACTCCTGTGACGGTTCCACGGGTCGGGGAGAGCCATCGTTGCTCGCCGCGCGACGGCCAGTATGAGACCCGCTCCCCCGACCCACATGACGAGAGGTCCCAACCGGCCACAGGATGCAGCGCCAGGAGCTCGGCCAGCCCAGAGCGCCAATCAGTGAGCGACCGGCAGGACCTCTCACCGCGCAGTGTCTCGCAGGCCCTAGGAGGGATGCAATGGTCTTCGTCGGCCTCGACTGGGCGTCCACCGCGCATGCCGTCTGTGTGCTCGACTCCATCGGGACCGTCCAGTGGCGCGGCTCGGTCAGCAATACGTAACTG